>Ga0209181_10000300_pt1 | contig 93400 bp, 71 predicted proteins | sample MAT05_FD_187208 | JGI IMG/M metagenome (GOLD analysis project Ga0209181, IMG submission 187208) | Freshwater microbial communities from Lake Fryxell liftoff mats and glacier meltwater in Antarctica - MAT-05 (SPAdes) (version 2) | ecosystem: Environmental > Aquatic > Freshwater > Ice > Liftoff...
CCCCCGGGTGCAAGCTCGCGTGAACCGGGCATGTGTGGGCCACACGTTCGATCCTTTCTCTCATCTCAACCGGCACGCCAGCCAGCATCGTGACCGTCACCGGCAGGCGCGCGATCGAGCGCGAGGCCGGGGCGGTGCTCATGTGTTTTTCGACCGTCGCGCTCGCGCCGCTCAGGTCTAGGCCGTGACGCTCGGCGAACATCGCCATCGTCGTCAGAATGCACGACGCGAGCCCGGCCGCCACGAGGTCGGTGGGGCTGAACCCCGACGCGTCGCCGCCGATGTCCTTGGGCGCGTCTGTGCGAAGCGTGGCCCCGTCAGGATGCCGCAGATCACACTTCTTGTTGCCAGCATAACGAACGGCGATCTCGACCATTTGCCAACTCCTCTCAAGCACTCTTCTTCGCGGCCTTCTTCAACGCTTTTTTAACAGTCTTCGGCGCGGCTTTCTTTGAAACCTCTTTGGCCGCCAGCCTGCTCGGCGCTTTCTTCGTCCCCGCCAGAGCTTTCTGATATTCCTCGATGTACATCTTCGCGGGCATTCGCTTGATCGCCTCGCCGATCAGTTCGAGCGCCAGGTCCTCGACCTTCTTGAAGCGGATGCAGGCCTTGCCCATGTCTAGCTTCTTGCCCGTCTTGGCCCACGAGTCCTGAAACCAGCGCGCGTACGGCGTCAGCGATTCTCCATCCAACCCGCACCCGCAGTACAGCCCCGTCAAATAGAGCGACATGTAATTCTTCTGCGACGCCAAGGCCGCGAGCGGCAGCGGCTGCTTGGGGTCGCAGTGGTACCCCGGCGGGAACACCGTGTGCGGCACGAAGTAGCCGATCATGCCGTACTGCATGCCCTCGGCGTAATCCTTGTCTAGGTTCTTCACAATAACTTTACGCACCGCGGCGATCGCGGTGCGACGGTCTTCGAGAAGTTCGGCGAGATACGCGTCAACGGTGGTGGCTTTGGGTTGCATGATCGACAGCGTACCGGCCCGGCCGGCCGCGATCAACTGTAGAGAGAGACCGACCGCGTGATCTTTCACGCCTGGTTCAAAAAGAAGATCTCTGCTGCCAAGTCGCGAGACATGTGGCGGTAAATTAAAGCCACACTCTCCAGCCCGGTCGTCACGTGCAGCAGATCAAACGCAAGCGTGAGGTTGCGGACCAGCGCGCGAAAGAAGTAGTCACGCACAGCCGCGACGCCCTTGAGCGACACGTCGTCGGTCTCGTTGTACTTCTTGATGAACGGCGAGCTGTCCTCGATCGCGAGGTCGTAACAGGCCATGGTCGCGTCCACGTCGCGAGCGTTCCACGCGGCGCGTCAGCGGGCAGCAAAGGCCTGTGCGGCGGCGAGGGTGAGAGGCTTGAGGAAGGGTACAGGAAGATCTGGCTCGGTCATGGCGTTGAACCCATCTTCTTTCTCACCATCTCCAAACACGCGGCCACGCGACGGACGCGGGTGTCGAGATTCTTGGCGCTCGTGATAGCCTTGATGTGCTCACGCTGATGAGCATAACTCACGGATTTCCATGCCGCGATAAGATTGACTGCGCTGAGGGCCGTGACGAGATCTGCGTGCGGCGTGACGGTCCGCAGCTTGTTATCAACCGTGAGCGTGACGCCGACTCGCTGGCTGGCGACGACACCGTGCCCAACGACGCCTACAACCAAGCCATCGCGGAAGAGGCCAAGGAAGCGAAGATCAGCGCGCCGGAATACATGCCTTCTCTCGAAAAGCTGGCCAACGAGACCGTGGTCTCAAACATCTGGGCAGCGCCGAGATAGCAACATTACGATAGCAGCGTCGAGATAAACAGTTGCATGATCTTACAATCTCGCGCCGCTCTACTTACCCGTAACCACGAACCACATCATCCGTCCCGCGATCGCGGCCGCCGCGAGCAGGAATGCCCACCGCACAAACTTCGAGCCCTTCTTGATCGCCAGCGAGCTGCCGATGAAACTACCCGCGGCGTTGCAGATCGCCATCGGGATCGCCAGCGGCCAGATCACCAGACCGCCGATGATGAACGTACCCAGCGCGCCGATGTTGCTCCCCAAGTTCATGGCCTTGGCGTTGCCCGTTCCGGTGACAAAATCGAAGCGTAAGAAGCGGACCATGATGAACACAAAGAACGAGCCGGTGCCCGGGCCGAAGAAGCCGTCGTAAAAGCCGATGACGAGCCCGGCGGCGATGGTGATGGCGATGTTGCGTGGCGTGCGGCCCGCGTACGCAGAAACGCCCCCGATCTGCGGCTTGAAGAACATGTACAGGGCCATCACGATCAGCAGCCCACCAAAGACGCTCTTGGTCAGCGTCTCGTTGAACTTGCCAAGCCGCATGAGAGCGACCGCGCCAGCGATGGAACCAAGAACAGCGCAGAGCCCGCCGAGCACGGCCACAAAGCGGTCGAGCTTGCCGCGCACCAGGAACGAAATCGTGGCCGTGCTGGAGCCGCTGGCACCGACGAACTTGTTGGTGCCAGCGACGTTGGGGATCGGGAGCCCCAGCGCGGCCAGCGCGGGCATCGTAAAGATCCCGCCGCCGCCAGCCATGGCATCGATGAGGCCGGCGATAAACGCGACAGCGGAGCAGGCCGCGATTTGGGAGGTCGAGAAGGAGAGCACGGGCGAGAGGGTACGTGACCAGACCTCGCGCTGAGGCCACAACCCGCGTTCTGCGTAGCGGCGGACATTAAAGTATCAAATCAGACTTCGGTGGAACTTTGACTTTCTCACGGCTTGCGTACCACCATCCGGACCACCTCGACGCCGACAGACACCGCGGTCACCCGGGCTAGAAAATACGGAGGCGGGCTCGAATCACGACGCAAAGGTAAGAAAGCCAGATCGACCGGCACCCCTACCTCCTTCCGATTCACGTTTGACAACCACATTACAATTCCAGACCAGTGCGCAGCGGTCACGCGTATGCAATCGGCCAGATCAAGGTAGCGGAGCGCTCGAAGCCGACACGCCGAGCAAGCCATGCCGAGATGGTCGCGCAAGCGGACTCGGCGAACCTCATCCGCTCGTACAGACGCCGGACGTCGGGGTTGGTATCCACGACATCGAGCCGTACCTCGCGAAGCCTTTGTCACGGCGAAGTACTGCGCAAGCGCGTCTGTATAAAGGTCAGCGGCACGCTCAACGAGAGCCGCGCGAACTCGGCGTTGCGCCGATCGAGCCCCGGAGGTTCTTACACCCCCACCGCCTTCCGACTCTCGTTTAACAACCGCCGCAGCACCGTCTGCAGCACGCCGCCGTTGCGGTAGTACACGGCCTCCACCGGCGTGTCGATCCGGCACCGCGTCGTGAACTGCGTCTTCGTGCCGTCGGGTCTCGTGGCGGTCACGTTCACCTCGCAGCGCGGCTCGATCAGCGCCGTGTTGTTCTCCGCGCCCGTCGCTGGCAAGTCAATATCAAACGTCTCCTCGCCCGTCAGCCCGAGACCGCCCGCCGTCTCGCCCTCGGCAAAGCACAGCGGCAGCACACCCATGCCTACAAGATTGCTCCGGTGGATGCGCTCAAAGCTTTCGGCGATGACCGCGCGGCACCCGAGGTTCATTGTCCCCTTGGCCGCCCAGTCGCGGCTCGAACCCATGCCGTAGTCCTTGCCCGCGAGCACCACCAACGGCGTGCCCTCCTTCTTATAATTCATCGCGGCGTTGTAGATGAAATCAATCTTGCCGCCCGCCGACTTGGACATATCGCGTGTCCAGCCGCCTTCCTTGATCTTGCCGGTGCCGGGGTCAACCGCCAACTTGTTCTTCACCCGCACGTTCGCGTAGGTGCCACGCGTCATGATCCGGTCGTTACCGCGTCGAGCGCCGTAACTGTTAAAATTAGATTTCCGCACGCCCAGCGTCTTGAGAAACTCGCCCGCCGGGCTAGCCTCGGCGATGTCGCCAGCCGGGCTGATGTGGTCGGTCGTCACGCTGTCACCAACATACACCAGGCACCGTGCGCCGCGGATCGGCTTGAGCGCCGTCGGTTGCTCGGTCATCTCCTCAAAGAACGGCGGGTTCTGCACGTACGTGCTTTCGGTGTTCCACGCGTACAAATCACTCTTGCTCACCGGCACCTGGTTCCACGTCGCGTTCCCCGTGAACACGTTCGCGTACTGCGTGCGGAACTGCTCGGGAGTCACGCACTGGGCCTTCACCGCCTGCACCTCCGCGTGCGTCGGCCAGATGTCCTTCAGGAACACCGGCTTGCCGTCCTTGCTCGTGCCCAGCGGCTCGGTCGTGAGATCAACCCCGATCGACCCCGCGATCGCGTACGCCACGCACAGCGGCGGGCTCGCCAGATAATTCGCCTTCACGTCCGGGTGCACCCGGCCTTCAAAGTTCCGATTGCCGCTCAGCACCGACGCCACGCACAAGTCTCCCTCCTTGATCGCCGCTTCAACCTCGTCAGGCAGCGGCCCGGAGTTGCCGATGCACGTCGTACACCCGTACCCCACGGTGTAAAACCCGAGCGCGTCAAGGTCCGCCGTCAGTCCAGCCTTATTATAATATTCAGTCACGACCTTCGAGCCCGGCGCCAGCGACGTCTTTACCCACGGCTTGCTCGTCAGCCCGAACGCCCGCGCCTTCCGCGCGACCAAACCGGCCGCGATCATCACGTCGGGGTTGCTCGTGTTCGTGCAGCTCGTGATGGCCGCAATCACCACCGCACCGTGCGTAATCTTGCTCTCCTTGCCCTTCATCGGCCCGTCGGCGTGCTTCACCGTGCCAAAGCTCCCCACGATCTTGTCCCACGCGAACCCGAAGCTGGTGTTCCCCAGCGGCGCCGCCAGCCCGCGCGCAAAGTCCGACTTCACGTCCTTGAGCAGCACCCTGTCCTGAGGACGCTTGGGCCCCGCCAGCGACGGCTGCACTGTCGACATGTCGAGCTCAACCACGTCGGTAAACTCCGGCGCGTCGACGCCCGGCTGCCAGAACATGCCGTTGGCCTTGCAGTACGCCTCGACCAGCGCGACCGTGGCCTCGTCACGCCCCGTGAACTTCAGGAAATCCAGCGTCGCCTGATCGACCGGGAAGAACCCCATCGTCGCGCCGTACTCGGGCGCCATGTTCGCGATCGTCGCGCGGTCCGGGATCGACATCGACGCCAGCCCATCGCCGAAAAACTCGACGAACTTATCCACAACACCCTTCGCGCGCAGGATCTGCGTCACGGTCAGCACCAGATCCGTCGCCGTCGCGCCCTCGGGCAACTTGCCCGTGAGCCGCATGCCGATCACCTCGGGAGTGAGCATGTAGATCGGCTGCCCCAGCATCACCGCCTCGGCCTCGATCCCGCCCACACCCCAACCCACGACACCCAGCCCGTTCACCATTGTCGTGTGGCTGTCCGTCCCCACGCACGAATCTGGGTATGCCACTGGATCGGGCCCGCCATTACGATCAACATTCGTCAGCACGCCCTTGGCCAGGTACTCCAGGTTCACCTGATGCACGATCCCCGTCGCTGGCGGCACGACGCTGAAATTGTTCAGGCTCTGCTGCCCCCACTTCAAAAACTCGTACCGCTCGTCGTTGCGCTCGAACTCGCGCTTGGCATTGATCGTCAAGGCCGCGCTCGACCCGTAGGCATCGACCTGCACCGAGTGGTCGATCACCATATCACACTTGACCAGCGGGTTGATCGCGTTGGGATCCCCGCCCAGCCTCTTCATCGCGTCACGCATGGCCGCCAGATCCACTACGCACGGCACGCCCGTGAAGTCCTGCAGCACCACTCGTCCCGGCATGAACGGGATCTCTTTCTTGACTGGCGCCTTGGCGTTCCAGTTCGCCAGCCCCGTCACGTCGTCGGCCGTCACGATGAACCCGTCCAGGTTCCGCAATATCGACTCGAGCAAAACCTTGATCGAGTACGGCAACCGATCCACCCGCCCGATGCCCTTCGCTTTCAAGGCCGCGAGGTCGAAATAGGTGTACGTGCCGTGCGCGGTCTTCAAAGTCTTGCGGGCGCTGAAAGGATCGGGACGCACCATGAGAAATCTCCTGAAATGACTTGCGGAACGCTCAAGCTTAGCCTTAGATCAACATGAATCGAATCGATGATACTTACGAATACGATCAGTTATTTTTATGACAATCGCGTGCCACGGAGCCTGATCGCTCGCCATCCTGAACTAAAACGGGAAGATAATCCCCGCGTACACCATCGCCGAATCGCGGGCGGGGTTGCTCGCGTCGCCAAAGATCCGCGCGTTGGAGGCGTGGTGCCAACGCACCCCCACTTGGAGCCGCGTCCCGCTCTCGGTGAGTTGCCGCGTGAACCCAACCCCCACCCGAGGCATCAGGTCAAAGCTCGTCCCGCCGTCGGGCACGTTGTCAGTCGCAGCCAGAATCCCCACGCCCGTGTCCGCGTACACCGTCCACGCCCCGGTGTTTATGAAGTGCCACCGGAACACCATCACCGCGCTCGCGCCGACGGGGTTGTCGCCGGGCTGGTTGAAGTACCACCCCGCCAGCTCGGCCGTGAACTCGATGTCCGGAGCCAGAAAATACGTGTACGCGAAGTGAACGTTCGAATCGACCGCGTCATTGAAGTTGTCCGCGATGCCCGTTCCGATCGTCCACCAGCGCGAGCCCGCCGCGCCGAACTTCTTCGGCGGCGTGAACTCCGCAACCTTCGAACCGATCGCCTCAGAGCCACGCGGTTCCGACGAGCTCGACTCTTTGAGCTTCTCTTCCGACGCCAAAGCCGCGCTCGGGCTGGGCGGCTCATATTGAAACGAGACCGGCAAACGATCGGTCAAGCTCTCGTCACTCTGTGCTCGCGCCGCCCCGCACGTCAGCGCACCGACCACGAACAACGGCCACGCCGCGAACGCCATGCCGCCCTCGTGAAGTACTCGACACTGTTGAATCCCGGCGACCAAGCCCGCGAGAGCTGATGACTTCATGGCTCAAGAGTATCGAGCGCGCTAGCGTCGTGCGATGGCACCGCAATCAAACTTTCCCATCCCCAATCTCAACCCGGGCGCGAACGAGCCCGAAGGCTCCAACCCGGCCTCACGCCTCGAACGTCTCGAAGAGGCGCAGCTCTACGCCGAACGCGCCAACGAGGAACTCAACTCGGCCCTCATCGATCTCGCGCGCCGCCTCGAAGAAACCATGGCCCGGCTCAACCGCCTCGAAGGAAGACTCACCAACCTCCTGACCAACGAGAGCGACCTCGGGAACGCCGACCACAACGAACGCGACGACGACCCCACCGACCGCAACCACACAGAATCCTGAACGCCCTCGCGTACAGGTGCGCATCATAAAGTCTGTTTCAGAACCCTCAAATTTCTAGTGAGATGAGTTTTCAACCCGTCTTTACGCGTTCTACTTCTTTGCTCTGAAATAGACTATTAAACCAGCAGCGACTCTCCCGTCATCTCCGCCGGCTTCCTCAGACCCATCATCGCCAGCATCGTGGGCGCGATGTCCGCCAGCCGCCCTCCCTCGCGCAGCTTCCGCCCCTTGAACGCCTCCCCCACCACATACAACGGCACGTCGTACGTCGTGTGGGACGTGTGCGGCGCGTTGTTGATCAGGTCCCACATCTGCTCGGCGTTCCCGTGGTCGGCCGTCACGATCAAACTCCCGCCGCGCTTCAGCGTCGCCTCCACGATCGCCCCCACGCACGCGTCCACCGTCTCGCACGCCTTGATCGCCGCTGGCAAGCTCCCCGTGTGACCCACCATGTCTACGTTCGCGAAGTTCACCACGATGAACTCCTCACAGTCCTCGGCCCCGAGCCGCCGCAGCACCGCGTCGCGCACCTCGGCCGCCGCCATCTCCGGCTTCATGTCGTACGTTGTCACCTTGGGCGATTGCGGGTTCTCGCGCGATTCGCCCGGGAACGGCTCCTCGCGGTAATCGTTGAAAAAGAACGTCACATGCGGGTACTTCTCCGTCTCCGCGCAACGAAACTGCCGCAATCCCAGCTTCGAAACCGTCTCCCCCGCGATATTCACAAACTTCGGCGGCCTCAAGAACGCGACCTTCACGTACGGGTTCAACGCATCCCAATACTCCGCCATCGTCACAAAGTTCAGCTTCAACTTCGCGCCACGCTCAAAGCCCTTGACCCCCGAATCTGGCGAGGCCTTCACCTTCCCCAGGAACTCATCGAGCACGAACGCCTGGATCAGCTCTCGCGGCCTGTCCCCGCGGTAGTTGTAGAAGATCACCGTGTCGCCGTCCTTCACCCGGCTCGCCTGCGCGTCCGTGGCGCTAGCCGCGATCATCGTCGGCGCGACAAACTCATCGCCGTTCTGCGTCGCGCTCATCGGCGCGTCGTAGTACGCCTGAATAGCCGTGGTCGCGGAACTCGCCAACGGCGCAACTGGCGTGCCCACGCCATCCGCAAGGCCGTGCCCACGCCCCGTCAAGCACTGGTACGCCCGCGCCACCCGCTCCCACCGATGATCGCGGTCCATCGCCCAATACCGGCCCATCACCGACACCACCGCCCCCACGCCAATCTCCCGGCAGGACTTCTCTACCTCCTCAACAAACTTCTTCCCCGTGTACGGCCCCGTATCTCGCCCGTCCGTGAACAAATGAATCGCCACTCGCGACTGCCCGAGTTCCTTGCACAACCGCAGCACCGAGTACAAGTGAAACAACAGCCCGTGTACCCCCGCGTCCGACGCGATGCCCATCAGATGCACCGTCTCGCCCGAATCACGCGCGCTTTCTACTGCCCTCGCCAGCACCGAGTTGGACCGCAGACCCGCCCGGCACGCCTTGGTGATTCGCACCGAATCCTGATCGACGATCCGTCCCGCTCCGATGTTCTGGTGACCGACTTCCGAGTTCCCCATCGTCCCTTCATTAAGCCCCACGTCCTCGCCGCTGGTCTTCACCAATGTCCCAGGCCAGTCCCGCGTCAACGCCTGCGCCACCGGCGTCTTTGCGAGCTTCACCGCGTTGAAAGCGTCCTGCTCAGCGTGCGGATTCTCGCCCCACCCATCGCGGATTACCAGCACGCACGGCGTGTTCCTCGCGCCCGATCTCTCACCATTGCCCGCCACAGTCTGATTCGTTGCCATGACCGCATAGTACCGGCCGCGAACTGGCAATAATCAAGCCTCGACTCACACCCGGCAACCAGCACAATTCCCCGCCCGCTCGCCGACCAGAACCGCCATGCCCAGCATCGAACAGCTCGAAAAACTTCTCGCCCTCGACCCCGCAGACCCCTTCATCCTCTACGGGCTCGCGCAAGAGCACGCCAAGCTCGGCCAGACCGACGCCGCGATCAACTTCTACAACCGCTGCCTCGCCGCCGACCCCGCGTACTGCTATGCCTACTTCCACAAAGCCAAGGCCCAGCACGACGCCAACCGCACCGCCGACGCGATCGCCACCCTTCACGCAGGCCTGCTCGCCGCACGCCAAGCCAAGGACAGCCACGCCGCCAGCGAGATCCAAGGATTCCTCGACGAGTTGGAATGATCCTCCCGCCCTCATCATCGCGGAAAGGAAACCGTGCCCAAACCTCACGATCCTCGCCGAGCAACTCAAACGCCGGGCTCGCCGCGCGCGACGCAGCCTCGAAGTGCCGCCAAACCCGCAGCCGAATCCTTGTTCACTATTGAAGAACCCAGCCTCAGCAAGCCAAACTCTCCCACTCTCCGCATCAAAGCCCGCAGCACCGGCGACCTCGCCGACGTTCTCGCTGCTGGCGAAAAGTTCGGCCCGCTCTCGGTCAGCGACCTAGCCGCGCTCGAACTCACCGAAGGCTCCGCCTGGACCGCCGACCTCAAGGCCCGCGTCACGCTCGCCGTCCGTCGCCGCGCGTGCCTGCGTAAGGCAATGACCCTCCTAGCCGCTCGCCCTCGCTCCGAACGCGAACTTCTCGATCGTCTCACCGCCGCCCGATTCGACCCGGCCATCAGCGACGCCGCCCTCGCAACTCTCCGCCTCCAAGGCCTCATCAACGACAACGCCCTAGCCGAATCAATCATCGAAAAAGCCGCACGCCGCGGCGATGCTCAGCCCAACATCGATCGCGCCTTCCAACGCCGCGGCCTCGAATCGGACAACCCATCAGCCGCTCACGCCCCCCCAGCCAACGACGAAGCCGCCGCCACCCAGCTCGCACGCTCGCTCCTCACGCAGCATTCACGCTCCGCAAAGGCTCCTCGCACCTCCGCCAACGCCTTCAAAGAACGGCGAAAAATCTACGCCGCACTCCTGCGAAGAGGCTTTGACGAGGACACCGCCGACCGCGCCGCTGCAACCGCCGTCGGCTCGCTTGCTCAAGAGATTCAAGGACCCGACGAATAACCCGCGCACTGCGCCGCGTGTCACGCTCCGCGTTCTGGGCCTCACACAACCGCCGGAGTACGATCTCTCGATGACCGAGTTCAACAATTCCTTCACCGCTCGTCGCACGTTGGCCGCAACGGCGTTCTCCGCCAGCACGCTCTCGGCCGCGCTCTTCGCCGCTTTCTCTGCGGGCTGCGTGGACAACAACGACCGCCTTTCCGTGGGCAACACGCTCATCGTCGAAGGGATCGCTCCGCCCAAAGAGATCGACCTCGACGAGGCCATCACCGCCAAGCCTCGCGCCGACGACGGCCCCTCGGTGGTCGCACTGGACCGCCAGAATTGGTCCACCACCGATTTCGTCGTCCCCTACGACGGCACACGCCATCGCCCCCAATACACCAGCACGCTTCGTTTCACCGACCGCACCGCCCGCCAACGCAACGAGTACCCCACCCTCTCCTCCGCCCTCGACCTCAACGGCGACGAGTACGGCGACGACTCGTGGTGGAACCGCCTCGGCGAGGCCGCGGTAATGCCGTTCTTCGCCGCTAGCGAAGGGATACTCATGGTCCCCAGACTCGTCGGCGAGCCGCAGTGGTTCGAAGTGTGGAGCCCCACCGAGGCCTACGAGCGCAGCCCAGCCTGGGGCCCGCGGTCTCACGACCGCATCAAACCGCCGTTCAGATCTCCCGCCAAGATCGCCGCGCAGGCCGCCAAGGACGCCAGAGAAATCGAGGCCGCCAACACCGAAGAGGGTAAGCTCAAGCGCCTCCGCGAGGACCCCGCTACGCGCGACCGCCCCGAGACCAGCGGCGACCCCACCTCGTCGCCGCGCGCATCCAAGTCCCCGGCCAACTCGACCTGAAACAATCATTCTCGATCGCGCAACGCGACAATAAACCTCACGCGCAGGGGTGAGATTCCCAACCCCCAAAACGCAGTTCACGCACAAAAAACCGCACGCTTTCGCGTACGGTTCTTCTTTGTCAACATCAGGCTCGATCTCGAATCCGCGTCAGCGCTGAACCGGCTCGCCCACCACCGCGTTCGTGCTCGGGATCACCCCCGGCGTCAGCGATGAGGTTTGCGACTGAGGCTGCCCCGTCACCGCCGCCTGAAGCGAATCCACCCGCGTCGGCGCGATGATGTTGAGCATCAGCGAGCGATCAATCGACGCTTCGCCCACCACACCCACCACCGTCCCGACCTTGGTCTGCAACTGCAGCGCGTCGGCCGGCCTCAGATACCCGATCGTCGTCGGGCTCGCCGAACCAACCGACTGCAGCCGGTACATCAGCGGCAGCCGCTTCCCGTCGTACACCGTGCTGGGCACCAGCAAACCGATGATCGTGTACACCCGCTGCGCCTCGAGCTCCGCCAGCCGCTGGTTCACCAGCTTGCCTCGGCTGTCGATGTCCTGCTGAGCCCGAGTCAACGCCAGCGAGCGATCGCGAGCTTCCTTGATGATCTTGAGCGCATCGCGGCGGCGCTCCAACTGCTTGACCTGGAACTGCTTCTCCGGGTTCTCCGCTGCGCTCGCGATCGAGCGATCAAACTCCGTCAACAACGCGTCCAACTCCGCCTGCTCGATCGGCTGCTTGCGCACCGCCTGGAACGTCGACTCCAGCTGGTCTAGCGTCCCGATCCGCAAAGGCTTCTTCGGATCCGGCGTCTCGATCGCAGCATCCACCGCGGTCGTCGGCTGAGCCGAACCATCAGCCGCGGGGGTCACGCTCGGCACCACCGCTGGCATCATGGACAAGGCCGCGGGCGTCGGTGTCCCCGGAGTGGCCCCCGGCGTCACGCCGCTCGGCACGATCGGGTCCGCCAAGTTGGTCACCGCAGGGCTCGTCCCCGCTGGCTTAGTCTCCGTCGGCTTAGCGTCGGCAGGCTTCGCTTCACCAGGCTTCACCGCTGGTTTGGCCGTCTCGCGTGCGACCGCCAACCCGACTCGCGCTGCCTCTTCCGAGTTGGCCTTGCGCAGTGATTTATTCTCGACGTACCCCTTCGCGCCCGCAGGAGCAACGACCTTGTACCCAAGCACAACGCCGTTGTCCTTGACGGTCTCGAGCCACTTGAGCGTCGTGCCCTCGTTGATCGGGGCCGTCAGCAACGCCTTCCAACTCGACCCGAACCCCGCCGCAACATGAACGGCCTTGAGCGCGCTGGGCGACTTGAGCCGCACCGTCGCCGTCGCTTCGTCCGCCGTCGCTTCCTCGACCTTCACATACGCTGGCGTCCCCGCCGGGTACGCCACCCGCGACCAGTTCGCGCTCTCGCCATCAACCTCCACGACCTGCCCACGGCTTAGGTCCGCGACTCGGTAATACAGCCCGTCGCCGCATCGCAGCGGAGTGTTGTCGGCCGTCACCACCGCCGCGTACGGCGCAGCGTCCTTCACCTGCGCCACGCAGGGTACCGCCGTCGCCAACGCCACCAGCACCGCTGGCCCCGATAAACAGGGTGACAAACACGCTGACAACCCGGCCAGAGAAAACCGAACCGAAAGAACTCGCGCCGCTCGCTCTGCGATCCGCATGATGACTGCTCCCAATCTCAAACCCCAATCTCAAACCCATCTCAAAGCCAGAAGAACCGCTCTGGATAAAGTTACGAAAAGACTCTCGAAACCCGAACCAGCTCCGGGAATACCCCGGCTCCTGGCCCAGACTTCGAACAACCGAGCCGACGCCTCGCGACATCGGCCAGCTGAAGTCTACGCACCCATGATCGGCGTTCATCCCTTCACCTCATCATCGTTTCCCCGGGCCCCCACGCCACGTCAATCCTTTGACCCCACCACCACCTCAAGCTACGTTCTCTGCACCCATGAATCACTCGTGCCGTACGCCTGCCGTCTATCCGCGAACGTTGGGCGCAGCGTGCCTCTGTGCCACCCTGTTCTCGTCCGTGCTCACGCTCCTCTTCGCCGCTGGCTGCGAGACCCCCGTCGCCATCGACACCAACCGCTCTCTCCGAAACTCCGCCATCGCCACCGCCCGGCGTGAGACAGCCGACGCTCAATCTCAGCCCGCGATCCGAACCACCGACCGCGAAGACCAGCTCAATGACATGGGCCTCAAGCCCGAGCTCATGCCCGAGCTGGAAAAAATGGCAGGACCCAAGGCCTACGTCTCAGGAGAACTCCCGCCCGACACCGATCTACTCGGACAACCCATCCGCACTCGAAAGGTCAGCCTCGAACGAGCCGTCACCACCGCCGCTACCAACAACCTCGCCGTTCAATTCTCCCGTCTCGCCCCGGCCGTCACCGAGGCTCAGCTCGTCACCGCTCAGGCCGCCTTCGACTGGGTCTTCTTCTCGAACCTCAACTGGAACAACACCGACTCGCCGCGCAGCTCAACCCTCGGCGCCGCGACACCCATCAAGCAGCAGACCACCCAGTGGAACACCGGCCTGCGCCGCCCTCTCACCACCGGCGGGCAGATCACCGTCCAGCAAGAACTCAACTACCTCGACGACACCACCCGAAACTCCTCCGTCCGCCCCAACCCCAACAGCCTCGTCGGCGTCACCCTCCAGATCGACCAGCCCCTCCTCCGCGGAGCGGGCTCTGACGTCGCCCTCGCTGAAACCCGGATCGCCCGCAACGCTGAACGCAGCAGCATCGCAACCCTCCGCCGTGATCTCATCCGCAACATCACCGACACCGAAAAGGCCTACTGGCAGCTCTTCAACGCCACACGAACGGTCCAGATCCTCAAGCAGCTCCTCGACCGCGGCACGCTCACCGCCAGCCAAGTCAAAGGCCGCATCGATCTCGACGCCACACCATCCCAGATCGCCGACTCCATCGCCCGCGTCGAACGCCGCCGCGCCGACCTGCTTCGCGCCCAGTCCGCGCTACTCCAAGCCAGCGACCGCCTCAAGGTTCTGATGAACGACCCCGAAATCCCCGTCGGCTCCGAGATCGTCCTTCTCCCCGCCGATCAGGCCATCGACGCGCCACTCCAGTTCAGCCTCCTCGACCTCATCGAAACCTCCATCACCGACCGCCCCGAGATCGAGCAGGCCATCCTCTCCATCGACGACACCGCCACCCGCAAGCTGGTGGCCGACAACGCCCGCCTCCCACGTCTCGACCTCCGCCTGCAAACTCGCTTTAACTCTCTGGGCGGCAACCCCGGCCCCGTGTACAGCGACGCCCTCGACGGCAGTTTCGTCGATTATCTCGTCGGACTCGTCTTCGAACAACCTATTGGCAACCGCAGGGCCGAGTCCGAATATCGCCGACGCAACATCGAGCGCGCTCAAGCCGTGCTCTCTTACCGCAACACCGTGCAGCAGGTCATCGGCGAGGTCAAAAACTCACTCCGCAGCGTCACGCTCAACTACAAGCTCATCACCCAGACCCGCGACTCACGCCTCGCCGCCAGCGACGTCCTCCGCTCGCTCCTCGTCGAAAAGCAGCTCACGAAGTCCTACACCGTCGAACGTCTCGACCTCGAGCTCAACCGCCAAGAATCTCTCGCTTCCGCCGAACGCGAAGAAGTTCAGGCCGTCGTCGATTACAACAGCGCCGTCGCCGACCTCTATGCCGCCATCGGCCGGACCCTTACCCGCAATAAAATCGACTTCAACGTTCAGCCTGTCCCCGCCGAGTACGTCCCATTCGCGCCACGCACCGCCAACAACCAAGCCGACCCCAACCAATCTGGCCCGTCCGAACCTGCAACGCCCGACCCCAATACCATCAACCAGTGACCGCAGGCCCCGAAGAAATCGCCCTCGCTCTCGCCATGCTCAAACGAGGCGGCCTCGTCGCTTTCCCCACCGAGACCGTCTACGGCCTCGGCGCCGACGCCTTCGACCAGCACGCCGTCGAAAAAGTCTTCCGACTCAAAGGCCGCCCCAGCCACAACCCGCTCATCGTCCACGTCTCAGGCCCGGAAATGGCCAAACGCGTGACCAGCGACTGGCCGACCGACGCCCAACGGCTCGCCGACGCCCTCTGGCCCGGCCCGCTCTCCATCGTCCTCCCCAAATCACCCAAGCTACCGGCCATCGTCACCGCTGGCGGGCCCACAGTCGCTGTCCGCTGCCCAGATCACCCCACCACACTCGCACTCCTCGAAGTCACCAACACGCCGCTCGTCGGCCCCAGCGCCAACCTCTCCGGCGGCGTCTCGCCAACCCGCGCCGAGCACGTTTACGACGTCTTCCCCAACGATGAAGTCTTCGTCCTCGACGGCGGCTCGTGCCGAGGCGGGATCGAATCCACCGTCGTACTCCTCCCTGCCCCCGAATCACACGGCCTCGCAACCATCCTCCGACCCGGGCTCATCACGCCAGAACAGATCGAGAAAATCCTAAGAACCTCAGTACTAGTTGCCACGCACGAAACACTCAGTTCAGACCGATCCCAGCCGCTCCTCAGCCCGGGCATGCTCGATCGCCACTACGCACCTCACACGCCCGCTCTCCGCTTTGTCGAGACAGACTGGAAGCACGTCGCGGCTCGCCTCGACCACTCTCAACGAGCCGTCGTGCTCGCCTTCGAACCACGCACTCTCAACTCAGCCCGGCACTCGCTCGTGATCCTCCCTAACGACGCTGGCGCGTGCGCGGCCGCCTTCTACGCACTCCTGCGTGATGCCGACGCGACCAAGCCGGATCTCATCGCGATCGAATCGCCCGGCCCCGCCCGCCTGGCTTCCGACCCCCGCTGGTTCGCGGTCGCCGATCGGATCCGGCGGGCCGCAACTACTATCGGCCCATGACCGCACCGACCACCACGCCGCTCAACCAGATCCTCGACGCGCTGCAACTCGACGATCGCTCGCGCATCAGCCTCACCGAAAAATCGAGCTGGATCGTGACCGACAACCCCGCAACCAGCGCACCGCTCGCCTGGATCCGCCCCGACGACGCCGACACCTACGAACGCGCGGTCACCGAAGCTCAATCAACGTTCCAGTCTTGGCGCGCCGTCCCCGCCCCCGTTCGCGGCCAGGTCGTTCGCGCCATCGGCGACGAGTTCCGCACGCACAAATCTGCCCTCGGCGAACTCATCTCCCTCGAAGTCGGCAAGATCCGCGCCGAAGGCCAGGGCGAAGTCCAGGAAACCATCGACGTCGCCGACCTCGCCGTCGGCCTCTCTCGCCAGCTCTGCGGCATCACCATGCCCAGCGAACGCCCGCTCCACCGCATGAGCGAACAGTGGCTCCCGCTGGGAATCGTCGGCGTCATCTCCGCGTTCAACTTCCCCAACGCCGTCTGGGCCTGGAACGCCATGCTCGCGGCCGTCTGCGGTGACGTCGTCCTCTGGAAGCCCTCGCTCTACGCAACTCTCACCGCCATCGCCACCAACCAACTCGCCGACCGCGTCGCCACCAAGCTCGGCCACCCCGGCGTCTTCCGCCTGCTCATCGGCACCGACCTCGTCATCGGCGAACGACTCATCGCCGACCGTCGCGTCCCGCTCATCTCCGCGACAGGTTCGACGCGCATGGGAAAGCATGTCGGCCAAGTGGTCGCCGCTCGCCTCGGCCGCTCGATCCTCGAACTCGGCGGCAACAACGGCTGCATCGTCGACCACACCGCCGACCTCGACCTCGCCCTCAAGGCCGTCGTCTTCAGCGCCGTCGGCACCGCCGGTCAACGCTGCACCACCACACGCCGCCTCATCCTTCACGAGTCCATCGCCGATCGCTTCGTCGAACGACTCGCCGCCGCCTATCGGACGATCCGCGTCGGCGATCCGTTGGCCGAGGGCACGCTCGTGGGCCCGCTGATCTCCGACGCCGCCGTCCAAGCCTTCCATCACGCCGTCAAACTCGCGACCGAGCAAGGCGCGACAATCGTCGCTGGCAGCACGCATGCGCCGGGCTTCCCGGCATCATCTCGCTTCGTCCAACCCACCATCATCCGCGCCCCCGCATCCAACCACCTCCTCATCGCCCAAGAAGAAACCTTCGCGCCCATCGTTTACGTTTTCACCTTCCGTGACCTCGACAACGCCATCGACCAGCACAACAGCGTGGAGCAAGGCCTCGCCTCCTCCATCTTCACCACCGACCTTCGCGCCAGCGAACAATTCCTCAGCGCCGACGGCTCCGGCAGCGACTGCGGGATGGTCTACGTCAACATGGGCACCAGCGGCGCAGAGATCGGCGGGGCCTTCGGCGGCGACAAGGAAAGCGGCGGCGGACGAGAGTCAGGCTCTGACTCCTGGAAGACTTACATGAGAAGGCAGACGGCTACCATCCATCGGGGGAAGGAGCTCCAGCTTGCACAGGGGATTCGCTTTGAATGAGCCCAAAGTCGTTGATCCGCTCGCGTCCGCCGGTGTCGCGCCGATCGAATCTGGAATGATCGTCGGACTGGGAACGGGCCGCACCGCGTCTCGCGCCATCCTCGCTCTCGCCGAGCGCGTCCGCAAAGAGCACCTTCAGATCCACTGCGTCTCCACCAGCCACGTCACCGACACCCTCGCCCGCGCCCACCAGCTCAGCCTCGTCGACTTTATGCTGATGGAACGCGTCGATTATCTTTTCGACGGCGCCGAAGAAGTCGACGGCGAGATGCGCATGCTCAAGGGCGGCCACGGCGCGCTCGTCCGCGAACGCCTCGTCGCACGCGCCGCCGCCAAGCGCGTCTACCTCGTCGACGAGCCCAAGCTCGTCGAACGCCTCGGGCAGCGCTCCTCGCTCCCCATCGCCATCTTGCCCTGGGCCTTCTCCTCGATCCGCGCCGACCTGCGCGACATGGGGCTTAACGGAGTCGTCCGCCGCGAGATGAACGGCGCACACTTCCTCACCGACAACGCCATGATGATCCTCGACGTCATGATCGGCGACCGCAACGTCGAAGAACTCGCCGACACTCTCGACCACGTCCCCGGCGTCGTGGACCACGGCCTCTTCCTCATCGAGGCCGACGAGGTTCTCGTCGGAACCAGCACCGGAGAAGTCCGGCGAATGGTCCGCCAGGAAGAGTCCGTCTGACAGGCTTCAAACGCCCGCCCTCTGCGGTCGTTCTGCCTTGCTCATCCGAACTCAAAGATAAAGAGGCACGGGTTCAAAACCCGTGCCTCTTGCTTTAATTCATCCTCGGATCTCTCGATCTCACCCAGGCCGGCTGCTCGCCCTCACCACCAGGCTCGTCGCCCAGGTCGTCGGCCCGATCTCCGCCTGCGGGTGTTCGATCCTGCGGATCAACCCCTCGATCGCCGCGTCCGCTGCCTGAGCCGTCGGCACCTGCACCGTGCTCAACGGCGGGAAGATCAACGCCGACATCGGGTGCTCGCCGATCACCACGATCCGCAGCCGCTCGGGCACGCCCAGCCCCGCCCGCGCGAACACGCTCATAATCGCGTACCCGATCTCCGGGCTCCCCGCCAGCACGCCCACAGGCCGCCGCGGGTTCTGGGCAACGATGTGCGACGCCCACTCCGTGCCCCACTCCAGCACGTCCGCGCCGAACGCGGTCTGCTCGTCATCCGGGTTGTGCCCGGTTTTGGCAACCGTGCTCAGGAACGCCGCCGACTGACGAATAGTCTCGGGCTGATCGCTGTCACCAGCCACAAAGAAGCAGTCCGACGCCAGCACGCTTTCCAGCAGGTGCGTCGTGGCCTCAACCACACCCGAGGTGTGATCGACGCTCACGCTGATCGCGTGCGACTCCCGAGGGTGCGCATCGAAAGTCACGATCGGAACACTCGCCAAGCGAGCCTGTTCCCACAGCCGCGCACCCGGCCGATTCATCAGCAGAGCCAGCCCGTCAACCTGCCCGAACGGCAAGCCCGCCAAGCCGCCCCCTGCCATGCTCGAACTTGACTGAACAGCCACTTCACGCTCGGAGGCCACCGGTGAACTCACCACGGTGTGGTACCCGTACCGACGGGCCGCCTTGGTCACCGCCATCAGCAGCTCCGCGCTCGACCCCGGCCGCCCATCGGGCAGCACCACGCCGATCGAATAGCTGCGGCGACGACCCGCCAGCGCCTGGGCCGAACGATTCGGGCTGTACCCGAACTGTCGCACCGCCTTGAGCACTCGCGCTGACGTCTCCGCCGACACAAGGTGCGGCGAATTCATCACCCGGCTGACGGTCGCGATCGACACTTCCGCAGCTTGGGCAACCTGACGAATATTTGCAGGACGAGAGGTCCGGACGGTGTCTGATTTAGACTCGTCCACCGATGACAGGCTTGATAAGCGAGTTTCCATCGAAGCAAACTATAGTCATGTAACAGTTCCAGAATCACACCGCACGACCCGATTTCTTGAGAAAACGAGCACCCCGCACCACGCCCCCCCCCAAAGCCCTCAGAACGGCTTTTATTGGCCTTGCGCTAGGGAATAGCCCCTCACCCCGTCGAACATCCGCAGCAGCTCGTAACTGCACACCGTGAACTTCTCCGCGATCTTGTCCATCAACGCCACCGTCCGCGACTGCCCGAACTGACCCGCCAGCGCCTCTTCGCGCAGCTCGAACCGAACCCGGTAGTAATCCACGCACTCTGTAAACACGCTCCCCGTGGGCCAGACCTGCGTCCCGCGGTTTGAGATTAGCGTCAGCTTAAAAGGCGTGTCCTCGCACACCCGCGCCATCTCGTCCGCAACGGAGATCGGGCTCAACGGGGTATCCAAATAAATGTCGCACCCCACAACTTGCGTCACCACGTTCGTGAACGTGCGGATCACCTGCGGGGCCGTCGGCCGCGCCGGTCGAACAAAGCTCGTTTCAGTCGCCTCGGGCACCACCGCCGCTGGCACCGTCTTGGGCTTTTCACCCAGGCGATTCATGATCGCCTCACTAAACTCGGCCGTCCCCACGCTCGGCCTGGTCCGATCGCCAAAGTCCCCCGTGTGCACGCCCGATTCCAGCGTTGACAGCAGCGCGTTCTCAAGAATCGACGCCAGCTTCCCCAGGCACACGTGCCGCAGCATCATGATCCCCGACAAGATCAGCGACGTCGGGTTCGCCAGCCCGCGCCCCGCGATGTCTGGCGCGGTCCCGTGCACGGCCTCGAAGATCGACATGTGCTTGCCAATATTGGCCGACGGCGCAAACCCCAGCCCCCCCACCAGCCCCGCCGCCAGATCACTCACGATGTCGCCCTGAAGGTTCGGCAGCACCAGCATCTGGTACTGCTGCGGCTTGGTGACCATGTTCATGCACAACGCATCAACGATCACGTCTCCCGCTTCGATCTCCGGGAAGTCCTTTGCGGTAACCCGGAAGCGGTCCAGAAACAGCCCGTCGGTCATCTTCATGATGTTGGCCTTGTGCCCGCACACCAGTTTCTTCACGCCCATCTTCCGGGCCGTCTGAAACGCAAAGCGGTGCACGGCATCAGACCCTGGCGCGGAGATCAGCCGCTTGCACTGGATCATGTCCGAGCTCAGCCGGTGCTCCACCCCGCCGTAGGTGTCCTCGATGTTCTCACGAACGATCGAAAAATCTAGGTTGATCCCCGCTTTGGAGTACACTGTCACCACGCCCGGCAGCGTCCGGAACGCGCGAAAGTTCGCGAACGTGGACCACAGCTTCCGGGCCGTCACGTTGATCGATTTCCCACCCCCGCCCTTGGGGGTCTCCATCGGGCCCTTGAACAAAATCCCGCACTCTTCCGTCACCCGCACCGCCTCGTCGGTCATCCCGCGTGTGTTCCCCTTGGCGAACACCGTCGCGCCCATCTCCACGGGCACGAACTCCGCGTGCTCCATCACCCCTGCCGCCTTAAAAATCCGCAGCGTCTGGTCCATGATCTCCGGCCCGATCCCGTCACCGGCGGCCAGAGCGATACGAAGCAATTGAGACATGAAAACAAGCTCCTAAACAACCACAACTCGGCCATAACGGCCCGCGTAGAACTGAGAAATCAACCAACGAGCCCTAGGGATACACTCGGGCCCATACAGTAGTCGGCCAGCCGACACTCGTGAACCACGCCTCGCTCTCAGAACTTGCCATCGTCGTTCGCACCGCGACCGGTCTCACCAGCCCCGGAGATTCCCATGGTCCCCACCGCCAAACAAGCCGCCCTCGAAGCCGCCGCGTTCGCACACGGCTTCCTCGTCAAAATCGTCGACACCTTCCCCGCCGACAAACGCACCTACCAGATCAGCCGCGCCGACAACCACATCCTCTGGTCCCTGGGCCACCTCGCCACCACCTACGAGTGGCTTCTCAGCCTCCTCAAGGAAGGCGGCCAAAAACTCCCCGCCGAGTACCAAGCCCTCTTCGGAAGCAAGTCCGAGCCCAACCCCGACGTCAAGGCCTATCCCGGCTACGACCAACTTCGCAAAGATCTCGACCATTCCTACGACGCCCTTATCGCCGCCTTCCAGGCTACCAGCGACGCCGACCTCGCCAAGCCGACGCTCAGCGACACCGGCGGGTTCGTCCCAACCCGTCTCGGGGCCTTAACCGTCGTCACCTGGCACGACGGCTGGCACAGCGGGCAGCTCAGCACCCTACGCCGCTCCCTCGGCCTGCCCAGCGTCTTCGGCGCCTAATTCCCCGCCCTCGCTGAATCTCCTCACTACCGTCTCGTGTGGAGATCCGATTCGAGCACCCCGCCTGGCTCTGGTCAGCGCTGGCCGCCGTCCCTTGCGTCGTCATCGCCCTGCGCTGGCTCCACGCCATGTCAGGCCCGCGCCGCTGGACCGCCATCTTTGTGCGCCTCGCCCTCATCGCCCTCATCGCCCTCACGCTCGCCCGCCCCACCAACATCCAGCGCACCAAACGCCTCGCCGTGGTCGCGGTTGTTGATGTCTCCGAATCAGTGCGCCGACTCACCGCCCCGCCCGGCATTCTCGATAGAGTCCAGGCCGCCTTGGCGCGCAGCAACACCGCACGAGGCCTCGAAGACCTCGCCGGCCTCGTCGTCTTCGACGGCCGGGCCGTCACCATCGCGACCCCAACCCTCGGCAACATCAACGACCGCTCGCTCGACGTGCGCCACGCCGACGGCACCAATATCGCCGACGCAATCGCGCTCGCCGCCGCCCTGGTCCCCGCCGATTCCACCGGCCGAATCCTCCTCTTCAGCGACGGCAACCAGACCGCTGGCGACGCCCTCGCCGCGGCCCGAAATCTCTCCCGCGTCAGCGCCACCGGCCTCCGCCGCGGCGTCGTCATCGACACCGTCCCGCTCGACTTCGAAATCACCAACGAGGTTTTCGTCGAGTCCGTCGACGCCCCGCCTCGCGCCGCCACCGAATCCACCGTCAGCGTCCGCGTCACGCTCCTCTCTACCAGCGACGCCCGTGGAACGCTCCGCCTCTACGACAACGACCGAGCCATCAGCACTAACGACCAATCCCTCGCCGCCGCCCGCGCCGTCACCCTCAAGCCGGGCCGAAACTTCGAGGTCATCACCGTCCCTCTCGGCTCCGACCGCATCCACCGCTTCCGCGCCGTCTTCGAGCCAGCAACCCAGCTCAACGCGAGCGATAGCCCAACCTCTTCCCCCGACACCCTCCCCGACAACAACTCCGGCGAAGCGTTCACGATCACCCCGGGCCGAGGCCGAGTCCTCATCGCCGACGGCATCGGCGACGCACGCACCGACGGCGGCGGCACCATCCTCGCCGAGACTCTGCGCGAGAGCGGCCTGGACGTCGACCTGATCTCTCCCGCCGCCCTCCCCGACAACCTTCTCACGCTCCAGGACTACGACCTCGTCGTCCTTCAGAACGTCCCCGCCGACGCCGTGAGCGACCGCGCCCAACAGGCTCTCATCGCCCACACTCGCGACCTGGGCGGCGGGCTTCTCCTCACTGGCGGCAAGGCCAGCTTCGGCGCTGGCGGCTGGCGCGGCACCGCACTCGAACCCCTGCTTCCCGTCAAGCTCGACCTCCCCGAGAAACTCGTCGCCCCCGAGGCCGCCGTCATCTTCGTCATCGACAGCTCCGGCTCCATGGGCCGTCGCGTCATGGGATCGGTACGCACCCAGCAAGAGATCGCCAACGAGGCCGTCGCGCTCGCGATCCGCTCTATGGACTCTTCCGACCTCGTCGGGGTCATCACCTTCACCGACGACGCCCAGACCGTCGTCCCCTTCGTCAAGAACACCGACCCCAAAGCCGCCGCCGAAAAAGTCAACGACGTCACCCCCGGCGGCGGCACCAACATGCTCCCGGGCCTCGAAGCCGCCTTCAAAGCCATCGATCGCGCCGAAGCCAAAACCAAGCACGTCATCGTTCTCTCCGACGGCAAATCCCAGAGCGAGGCCGAACTCCCCGGATTCGCCTCCAAAATGTCCGCCGCCGGAATCAAAGTCTCCACCATCGCCATCGGCGACGCCGCCGAACTCGAATCCATGCGCCTCATCGCCGAACGCGGCAGCGGCGTTTACTACCAGGTCATCGACCCGCAAACGCTCCCCAAAGTTTTCCTCAAGGCCGTCCGCGTCGTCCGCTCGCCTCTCGTGCGCGAAGTCCCCTTCACGCCCGTCGTCACCGCCGCCGCGTCCCCTCTCACCATCGGCCTCCCCAATCCGCCGCGTCTTTACGGAATCACGCTCACGCAAGCCCGCCCCGAGCCCACCATCACTCTCGCCATGGTCACGCCCGAAGGAGAACCTCTCCTGGCGCACTGGCCTGTCGAGCTCGGCCAAGTCGCCGCCTTCACCAGCGACGCTGGAGGCCCCAGCGGCGGCTGGTCCAAAGACTGGATCGCCACGCCCATCTATCGCCAGTTCTGGACCCGTCTCGCGCGAACACTCAGCCGCGCCAACCAGACCCGAGGGCTCACCGGCCGAGTCGAAAACACCGGCGGCCAACTCAAGCTCTCCCTCGAAGCTCTCGCCGAAAACGGATCCACCATCGACCGACTCACCGTCCCCGCCACTCTCTACGGCCCGCACGGCGAAACTATCGAAACAACCCTCAGCCAAACTCAGCCCGGCCTTTACGAGGGCTCCGCCAACCCCGCCGACGCTGGATCGCTCGCGGGCATGACCACCGGAAACGCTGTCGGCACCTGGATCGCCGTCATCAAGCCCAGCGACGGCAGCAAACGCCTTCAGCCCGTCCTTGCTGGCGCGGCCATCACCTCCGGCGTCGAGACCCGCGCGCTCAAATCCGACCGCACGCTCATGGAACAGATCGCCGCCACCACCGGAGGCCGCGTCCTCAGCCTCGCCGATCTCACGCACGAGAAAATCTTCGATCGCGCCGCCGTGCAACCGCACGAATCCTCCACGCCGCTCTGGCGCGACGCGCTTCTCTGGGTTCTCGTCGCGCTCATGCTCGACCTCGCGACACGCCGCATCGCCTGGGACCGCTGGGTCAGCAAGGAATACGGGGTCGAGCTCGGCCGCGAGGCCGCCGAATCCGTGCGCGACCGCGGCACACAAGTCGGCGCAACCATCACCGGCCTGCGCGGCTCACGCAACACTCACGCCCTCGCCATCAACGCTGCCGAGTCTCAAGGCTTCACCGAGCGCGACGCCGAACTGCTCGCCAAAGCTCAGGTCGATCGCCGCCGTGCCGCGCGCCTAGCCTCGCTCCGAGATCTCTCACCGCCAACCACGCCGAGCGAACCGCCATCGACGCTGCCGCCACCGAGCCTCGCGCCGTCCGCAAGCACACCCTCAGGCAGCGAATCACTCTCCAACGCCAAGCTCCGCGCCCGCGCTCGCTTCGACGACACCTCGTCGGGCCCACCGGCGTAAGGCATCGCGCTCGTCGTAGCATTCCCCGATGTCGCCCACCCCTCCGCTCTCGGAATCCCAGATCTACCCACTCATCGGCGAGGAAGGCTTCACACGCCTCACCGCCGCCTTCTACCGCCTCGTCGCCGCCGACGCCGTGCTCGGCCCGATGTACCGCGCCGCCCTCGCCGCTTCGGGCGAGACCATGGGCGACGCTGAGCAAAAGCTCCGCGGCTTCCTCGTCTATCGCTTTGGCGGCCCCGACACCTACGTCCAAACCCGAGGCCACCCACGCCTTCGGGCCCGCCACATGCCCTTCCGGATCGACCTCCCCGCCGCCGACCGCTGGATGCAGCTCATGGAATCCGCGCTAGCCCAGTCCGCCATCCCTGTCGAGGCCGTCGCCCTGCTCCGCCCTTATTTCCGCAGCACCGCCGACATGATGGTCAACTCCTAAGCGGACCGCCCATCGCTCCTGCATCCAAAAACCCCCAATCTCGAACAACATCACGTTGGCACACCTCGGAGAACCGACCTGATGAATTCCTCGCATGCCCATTCGCCAGATCGCTCGCCAGATCAGCCCAACTCACAACGCCCCGCCCCGACCCTCTATAATGAAATGAGTCTCACAACGGAGGGCATCAACGTGCTCGAAGCGGGCCTGCTCGGATTCGGTAGGAAATCGGCGGTCGGTCGGTGGCTGGCGGCGATTCTCGCTCTGGCACTCTTGGCTCTCCCTGCGCCTTCGATGCGGGCTCAGCAAGCACCCATGCCAGCGACGGCTCTCTCCGTCCCCGCCTCGCGCAAGGCCAAGAACGTTGCCGTCATCACCATCCGCGACCAGATCACCTCCGTCACGGCCGACAGCGTTCGGCGCCGCATCACCCTCGCCGAAAAGGCCGGGGCCGACGCCATCGTTTTCGAAATCGACACCCCCGGCGGCGATCTCTACGCCGCTCTCGCCATCTGCAAGCTCATCAAAAACTGCTCGATCACGAACACCGTTGCGTGGGTCAACACCAAGGCCTATTCCGCTGGCGCGATCATCGCGCTGGCGTGCAAAGAGATCGTCAACACGACATCCAGCGACTTTGGCGACGCGCTCCCCATCGCCGTCGACCCGCTCGGACAGCTCAAAACTCTCGGCAAGGCCGAGCGCCAGAAAATCACCGCGCCCATGATCGCCGAGGTCGTCGATTCCGCTCGCCGCAACGGCTATGACGAATACCTGGTCCAAGGGCTGGTCTCCCTCGGCGTCGAGCTCTGGCTCATCGAGAACATCCAGACCAAGCAACGCCTCTGCATCAACCGCGCCGAGTACCGTCGCCTCTTCGACGGCGAACCGCCGACCGACCGACCTCGCGTCGCATCAACCCCCGCCGAATCACCGACCGGGATCCCCAAGTCTCCCGCGTCTCCTTCTCCTTCCACGCTGCCCAGCGCAGCGTCTGATCTGTCTTCAGAGAAGACCTCGTCCACCGATCAGCCTGGCCAAGCCGCAAACCAAGCAGTAGGCCAAACCGAGGACGCGACCAACCGAGACTTCTCTCACTCTGTAAACCCAGCCTCTCCCACCATCGCTGACACGATGTCCATCGCATCGAGCCCTGTCCTGTACGACCTCGCCCCCACCACCAGAATAACATTCACACCCGCCGATAAAGGCCGATGGCGGCTCGTCGAGTTTGTCACCTCCGGCACCGGCCCGCTGATGCTCAAGTCGGGCGACATGAAAGAACTCGGCCTCGCCTCCGATACAGTCAACACCGACGAGGAACTTGCCCGCTTCTTCGGCGCCACCAACGTCCGCCGTCTCGATCAGTCCTGGTCCGAAGGGCTCGTCATCTTCCTCACCAACATCATCGTGCGAGGCGTCCTGATTGTCATTTTCCTCTGCGCCCTCTTCATCGAGATGACTCATCCCGGCGTCATCGTCCCCGGCGCAGTCGCCGCCGTCGCCCTCTTCGGGCTCCTCGCCCCACCGGTCCTCATCGGCTTGGCCGGGTGGTGGGAGATCGCCGCCGTCGCTGGCGGGATCCTCCTCATCCTTCTCGAACTCTTCGTCATCCCCGGCTTCGGCGTCGCGGGAGTCGTCGGCATCCTCGCTCTCTTCGCTGGCCTGCTCGGCACCTTCATCCCCAACGGCGCGGGCGGGCTCTTCCCAAACACTCCTCAGGCGCGCACCGAACTCGTCAACGGCTTCACCACACTCATCCTCTCCGCCGCGACCGCTGGCCTGGGCATGTACTTCCTCGCCAAAAACTTTGGCTCTCTTCCCATCCTCAACCGTCTCGTTCTCAAGGATCCCGAAGGTTCCGTCACCAGCGGCGGCATGCTCTCCGCGATCAACCCCAGCGGCAGTCTTCTCAAACCTGGCACCGTCGGGCTGGCCGTCACGCCGCTACGTCCCTCGGGCCGCGTAATGTTCGGCGAGCAGGTCTTCGATGTGGTGGCCGAGTTGGCGTGGATCCCCGTCGGCTCGACCGTACGCGTCAGCTCCGCCAACGAGTTCCGCGTAGCTGTCGAACTGGTCACGGCCGCTCCCGAACTGCCCACGACCAACTTTGACGAACCGTCCCCGGAGGCAAACACCTGATGGAATCAAAGCTGCTCTGGGGTCTGGGGCTTATCGCCGCCTCGATCCTGCTGCTCGTGCTGGAGATCTTCATCCCCAGCGCTGGCGTTATCTCCTTCATCGCCGCTGGCTGCGGCATCGCCGGTGTAGTCAGCCTCTTCCTCTACGACACCACCTGGGGCGTCGCGGGACTGCTCACGCTGCTTATCACCGGGCCCGGTGTCTTCTTCTGGGGGCTCTCGATCTGGCGTCACACGCCGCTAGGACGCAAGCTGATCGGCGACACCGACGAGGAAACCGCTCTCGCCCAAAGGCAAGCCGAAGAAAAAGCCAAGCTCGAACAGCAACGCATGGTCGGTCAGGAAGGCGTCGCCGCCACCGACCTCCGCCCTGTCGGGGTCGTCATCATCAACGGGCAGCGCTACGACGCGCTCTCCGAAATGTCTCTCATCGCCGCCGGGACGAAGGTCAAAGTCACGATCGTCGAAGGAAATCAGATCAAAGTCCGAGCCATCACCTAGCCACGTCCGATCTGCCCGCCCAAGCGGCAGATGTTTTTCAACCTGTGTCTCCCTCTGCGACCCTCCCAACCAACTTCTCTCTCAAACTTCCCTATACTTGCACCGATCACTCGAGACCCGCCGCCAACCTGGCGTAAAATTAAGGAAAACCAATGCCCCCAGCAGTCCTTGTCGTCGGCGGGATCATCCTCGCCCTCTTCATCCTCATCGTCATTGTTGTCATTGGCCAATTCATCAGCCTCTACATCCAGGCCATGCTCTCCAACGCCCACGTTGGGCTCTTCGAGATCATCGGTATGCGGCTCCGCAAGGTCGACGTCCGCCAAGTCGTCTACAGCCGAATCCGCGCCGTTAAGGCCGGCCTGGACACCAGTACCAACCAAATCGAGACTCACTACCTCGCCGGGGGCGACATCCGCCGGGTCATCTCCGCCATGATCGGCGCACGAGCCGCTAAAATCGAACTTCCCTGGAACATCGCCACCGCCATCGACCTCGCTGGCCGCGATATCTTCGACGCCGTCCAGACCAGCGTGAACCCCAAAGTCATCGACTGCCCCAGCCCCAACGGCCAACGCCAGACCATCGACGCCGTCGCGCAAGACGGCATCCAGCTCAAAGCCAAAGCCCGAGTCACCGTCCGCACCGCCATCGGCCGACTGGTCGGCGGCGCAACCGAAGAAACCATCATCGCCCGCGTCGGCGAGGGCATCGTCACCACCATCGGCTCGGCCAAGACCTACAAAGAAGTTCTCGAGAACCCCGACAAAATCTCCAAGACCGTGATGGCTAAAGGCCTCGACGCTGGTAGCGCCTTCGAGATCCTCTCCATCGACATCGCCGACATCGACGTGGGCGAGAACACTGGTGCCAAGCTCCAGGCCGAGCAGGCAAACGCCGACACCAAGCGATTCCAGGCCGAGGCCGAAAAACGCCGCGCCCTCGCTCTCGCCCTCGAAGCCGAGAACAAGGCCAAGATCGAAGAGAACAAGGCCAAGGTCGTTCTCGCCGAGGCCGAGGTCCCTCTCGCCATCGCCGAAGCATTCCGCTCGGGCCGCCTAGGCATCATGGACTATTACCGCATGCAGAACATGCAGGCCGACACCCAGATGCGCGAATCTATCGCTGGCGACGGCAGCAAGCCCACCCCTCGCTAAGCCTATAGGTAGATCGGCTCTCCGAGCCGATTCTTCTCTTCAAAACGCACATCAAAAACCTCGGCCGCAAGAATGAGGTTTTCATCCTTTCCTTACCAAATCACCGCACGCGCAAAGCGAGGTTCATCGACCGCGCCGCTTCACGTTCGCTCAACCCTAGCTACTTCACCGACGCGATCACCACACGCCGCTTCATATCCGAAACCCAAGTCCCGCCCGACTTCTCGATCGTGATCGCGAACGCGGCCGCCTTGTTCACATGGATGGGAGCATGAATCGGGACCACCAGCTGACCCGCGGTCGATCTCGCGCCCACGGTCGTACCGAGCCTCGCGCTAAACACCCCGCCGCTGATGCGCTGCTCCATCCCGCGCGTAGCGTCGATGATCCAGAGTTGGTACTGCTGACTCTCATCCGCGTTCGCAGGGAGCCCCGTGAACTTCATCAACCCGCTCTGGGCTGAGTCGCTCCACACTACCTCGCCGCTGACACCCTTGCACTCGGGCCCCTCGCCGTTGAGCTCCCAAGGGCCCCACGTCGCGCGGACCACGTCGCGCGCCGAGCCCAGCGCAGACTCGATCCGCCCCATCTCATCGCCGCCGCTCACCCCAGGCCAGACCCGAGGCAACCACGCCAGCGCCGCGAGCGCGATCCCCGCCGCCGCCGCCAACCAACCCAGCCTGTTCGAAAGAGCGAACCGAGAGCGCGTTCCGGCTTGGCGGTCGTCACGCTCGCTGCCCGCTAGCGAGATCAGGGCCACCCCCAGCCGCTCTGATACAAACCGCTCCGCGGCCTCATCCAGCGCCCGCCTCACTCGCCCCGGCAACGCCTCAGCACCAACACCGAACATCGCCAAGTCAGCCGTGGCAGCAGTCAGGTCAAACGACGAGTACCCATCGGCCGCGCACTCCGCGCCGCCGAACGGCCCACGCACGTTCAGACCCATCTCGTCCAACTTTTGCTGCTCAAAATCCGACAGACCCACCAGCGCGCGATCCGCCAGCAGCTCGGCCGCTCCCGCAGGAATCAACGAATGCCCAGCGTACGACCCCTCACCGCCAGCGCTCATGGCTTGGCCTCCAAGGTCGAGCCGTTCGATATATCGGCGCCGCGGCCAGTCTCACCCTGCGCGCCGAGAATCTCACGCAGCTTCATCAGCCCACGCCGCGCGTGCGTCTTCACCGTCCCCATCGGCAGTCCGGTCGACGTCGCAATCTTCTCGTGCGATAGCCCCTGAAAAATCGACAGCCTCAAAACCCGCTGCTGTTCCGAGCTCAGCAGTTCGATCGCGTCGGTTGCTCGCCGTGCCTCCTCGACCATCGAAGCTCTCTCCGGGCCCGCGTCGGGAACGGCTGGAGGAGTCTCGGGCAACGAATGCCGATCAATCTGACGATCGCGCTTACGCCGACGATCGATCAAACGACGTCGCGCGATCATCGCCACGAACGCGGTCTCCGACGCGACCTTTACGTCGTAACGACCCGCGTTCTTCCATACTTCAACAAAGATTTCCTGCACCGCGTCGTCGGCCTCGGCCTCGCTGTATGTCATCCGACGCGCCAGGGACCACACCAACCCGCCGAAGCGGTCGATGCACTCACGGACCGCGCCCGCTTCGCCCCCTGCCACCCGTTGAAGAACAATGTCATTCACGTCCCAGCGTGGCTCCCATCGCCGGCGGGCAGGGCGCGATCGCCCACCTAGTGCTGGCCCACGATGGTACCCGCCCCCCGATCGCACCGCAGCCGGACACGGTCCGCCGCACACACAACCCGGAAAAGTCCTCGGTGACACGCCCAGCTCTTCCCCCATGAGACGAACCGCCCCTACCGGCTGCACACGCGGACCAGCGCACGGAACCCACTCGGCTTGGATCGCACCACTCAACACATCGCTCCCCACCAAATCACCGCGGACAACCAACGCACGGTCAACTCGTAATTCAAACACGGCGGCGCCGATCAAGACGCCGCCGTGCGGAGATCGTCACGCGTTAAAAAGTGCCGCGTAACGAGAGGTAGCTCACAAAAATTCCGACTCTGGGCTCTTCCAGTATCCCAGGCCACTCAATAAGGCCTGTGTTACTTGGGCATGATCACGGTGTCGATCACATGGATCACACCGTTGCTCGCGTCAAGATCCGCAGACTCGACCTTGGCGTTGTCGATCGTCACGCCGCCAGCGCTGGCGATCGTCACGCTGCCGCCCTGCAGAGTTGCGGCCTTGCCCGCCTTCACCGCGTCGGGCGAGTAGACCCGGCCCTGAACCACGTGGTACTTCAGGATGCCGATCAACTTCTCTTTATTCTCCGGCTTGAGCAGCGACTCGACCGTCCCCTTGGGGAGCTTGGCGAACGCCGCGTCGGTGGGAGCGAACACCGTGAAAGGACCCGCGCCCTTGAGCGTGTCCACCAAGCCCGCCGCCTTCAGCGCCGCCGCCAGCGTGTTGAACGTGCCCGCCGCCACCGCTGTATCGATCACGTCCTTGTCCGAAGGCAAGATCACGCTGTCGATGATGTGGATGATGCCGTTGGACGCCTTCACGTCCGCCGTCGTCACCGTCGCGCCGTCGATGGTCACCTTGCCGCCCTTGGCCGTGACATCCACTCGCTGACCGTTGACCGTCGTCGCGCTGGTCAGCTTGCTCACGTCCGCCGCCGACACCGCGCCCGAGACGACGTGGTAAGTCAGGATTGCCGCCAGCTTGGCCTTGTTCTCAGGCTTGAGCAGCGTTTCGACCGTCCCCTTGGGGAGCTTGGCGAACGCCTCGTCCGTCGGTGCGAACACCGTGAAAGGACCCGCCCCCTTGAGAGTTTCCACCAGGCCCGCGGCCTTCAACGCCGCCGCCAGCGTGTTGAACTTCCCGGCCCCGACCGCCACATCGATGATGTCGCCAGCCTTCGCCGAAGCCGCCGGGGGCTCCCAGCTCGCCAAGGTCATCGCCGCGCCCGACGCGTCGGCCGTGCCCGTGCAGGTCTTCTCGCACGAGCCGTCCTTCTTCTCCTGCGACGCGACCGTCGTCCCCGAGCACTGAGCCCAGGCAGAACCGGCCGTAAGGAAAAGGACCGACGCGGTGACAGCGGTGAAACCAGAAAGTTTCATAGAACAGTGCTCCAGGTAAACGAGCCCACAGGGCTCACAAGGATGGCCCGGCCCTCTGTGACACCCACAGAGCAAGCCGGATTGTGACATAGGTTTCGACGGCACGGTCTTCATGGATTCAAGAATCCATCTCTCAACCGCCGACCAGGACCCTTACTCACGCCAACGATCCACGACGAGGCCCGCGCCTCCTGGGAAGCACGCTTCAGGCCGCTACCGCGCGCCAACCCCGGCCCCCGACCTTCCCCATCCAACGCCCGCACGTCGTTAGCAGCGTTCTTTTGTCGATCGGCTTGGTCGCGTAGTCGTCGCAACCCGCTTCGAGGCACTTCTGCCGATCTTCCTGCATCGCGTGAGCCGTCAACGCCACGATCGCTAGACCGCTCGCACGCTCGCGCAGCGTCCGCGCCAGCGTGTACCCGTCCATCTCTGGCATCTGCATGTCCGTCAGCAGAAGATCAAACGTCCTCCCCTCCCTCGCCGCCTCGTCGATCATCCGCAACGCCACCAGCCCGTTGCTCACCGTCTCCACCTCTGCACCCGCGCGCCTTAGGTAGAACGAAACCAGACGCTGGTTTTCCAGCCCGTCCTCCGCGAACAGAATGCGCCCCGAGAGCACTGGCAGTTCACCACCACCCGATGACACGCCGACCGAATCATCGACCGAACCCGCCATCTTCGCGCCCACGACCTCGACCAGCGGCAGATCCAGCCGAAAGCACGATCCCGTCCCAGGCTCGGTCCGCACCAGCGTTACCAAGCCGCCCATCAATTTCGCCAGCCGACGACAGATCGTCAAACCCAGCCCGCTGCCACCATACCTGCGCGTCACCGTCGTGTCCGCCTGACTGAACGGCAGGAACAGCTTGCCCGCCTGCTCGGCCGTCAATCCGGGGCCGGTGTCCAGTACGTCGATCACAAGCCTCCGGTCGCCGCTCTCCCCACCACCCCCACCACTCTCCGCGCGCACACTTACCGTCACATTCCCACGCTCCGTGAACTTCACCGCGTTACCCACAAGGTTCATCAAGATCTGACGAAGACGCGTCGGATCGCTCATCACGCAGTCCGGGATCGGCGTCTCGAACCGCACGCGGAGATCCAAACATTTCCCTGCCAATATGGCACGATTCAGGGACACCACCTCCAGAAGCAAACTCTTCACCCGTGTCTCCGCCAGCTCCACCGCCATCCGGTCCGCCTCAATCTTCGACAGGTCAAGGATGTCGTTGATCACCGTCAAAAGGTGCTGACCGGCCGTGCAGATTGTGTCGATCGCCTGCAAACGACTCGAAGGTGCGGCCGTCAGGTTCCCGTCGTCACGCAAGAGATCCGCGAAGCCCAAAATCGCTGTCAGCGGCGTCCGGATCTCGTGGCTCATGTTTGCAAGGAACTCGCTCTTGGCCCGGCTCGCCGCCTCCGCCGCACGCATCGACTCTCGCAGCTGACGCGCCGCGGCCACCCGGTCGGTCACGTCCTGGAACACCCCGCGCAAGCCAACAACCTTCCCGCCCTGGAACACCGGCTCACCCTGTGCGCGAACCGAAAAATCCCGCCCCTTGGCCGTGCAGATCTCAAGCTCCAGATCCCACGGCGTCCCATGCTCGATCCCCGCGCGCACCGCCGCCGAGATCCGATCGCGGCTCTCCGTTATATAAAACCCGATCGCCCGCTCCATGCTCATCGGCGTCCCCGGCTCCACCTCGTGGATCTGGTACACCACGTCCGACCACTCGAGCCGATTCGTCGCAACGTCCAGTTCCCAGGCTCCAACCCGTGCGATCGTCCCGGTGTGACGCAACGTCTCCATCGCGGCAGTGATCGCGCGCTCGCTCCGGCCCCGCTCCAGCTGCGTCGAAGCCTGACGAGCCAGACGCACCAGACAGTCCAGCTCGGTCGCCGACATTTCCCGCGGCTTCGTGTCGATCACGCACAGCGTTCCCAGCGCCAGGCCCCCGCGGTCATGCAACGGAGCGCCAGCGTAAAACCGCATGAACGGCGCGCCAGTCACCAGCACGTTGTCCATCGTTCGCGCATCTCGCGTCGTGTCCGAGATCACCAACGGACCGTCTCCCAGAATCGCGTGCGCACAGATCGCCGAATCTCGGTGCGTCTCCGAAACGCTCAAGCCCACACACGACTTGAACCACTGACGGTCCGTGTCAATCAAAGTCACCAGCGCAATAGGCGTCCCACACAACCGCGAAGCCAGCACCGTCAGGTCGTCAAAGCCGGGCTCGCGCGCGCTATCAAGCACGCCCATCCGGCGTAGCGATTGCAATCGGTCCGCCTCGTGAGGCCCATGCGGCGCGCTCGGCATCTTGCACCATCCTCCACACGATACGACTCAACCGTTCTCGGCCATGTCTAGTCCGGACGAGATCGACCCGAACCTCCTCATGCTTGAACCCGAACAACCGACCGCACACCACACGCCCCTTCGCACGCCCACACACACCCAAAGCGCGTGGAAAAATACCCGCGGCTTCCCCCGGATCTTTCAACGATCACCCATAATCTCAACAGGCTTTCAACTCGCGCTTCAACGCGCTCAAGCCCCCACGCCGACACGCCGAGATCCCCCGCTTCCCACAACGCCGACGGTCATCGTCCCACGCTCGCCCGGCAACGTCACCCCGTCCACCAACGCGCGGTAGATCTCTTCAAACTCCGCCACATGCTCGGGGTAACTCCGCAGCTCGCTCACCGCGTGAACCTCGGCCGCGCTCGGTATCGTCACCTCGCCCCGCACGACTCGCGTGATACACGCCGCCAAAGCGGACGCCTCGCCCGCTGAGAACAGCAGCCCGTTCCCCAAACCCAACCCCAACTCCAAACCCAACCCCGAGCCCAACCCCGAGCCCAGCCCACCCGGCTCGTTGATCCACTCCGGCGGCCCGCCCAGACGCGACGAGATCACAAACTTCCCGGCGTGCAAAAACTCCAGCAAAACCAGCGGCGAGTTCTCAAACCAAATGTGCGGCAAGATCCCCACGTCAAACTCGTCCATCGTCGAGATCAACTGCAGCCCGTCGTACCCGCCCAAAAACGAAACTTCCGGGTACACGCTTAGCCGTTTGCGGAACGTCCAGTCGTACCCCGCCGCTCGGATCAGAAAATGACTCCGCTGCCGGACCTCGACGTCCAGTAACGGGATCGCTCGCGCCAGAACCTCCAGCCCCTTGTTGTTCCGCGTCGTACCCATAAACCCGAAACGGATCGGCCGAGTTGAAGTCGCCGCGTCCCAAGGCCGCACCGAGTAGTACGGCGAACGCTGCGTCTTCCGATGCAACTGGTCAAAGTGCGGCTGGCCCAGCCGCACGTGCCGACCGATCTCGGGGCTCATCCCCATCGTCTTCATCACGTCTAGCAAAAACCGACTCGGCGGCGTGACCAGCGACGCGCGGTTCAACGCTTGGATCCCCGCCACACGCCGCGCCCCGTACTGGTTGACAACCTTCAAGTGGTGGTCCGCGCGCAAGAACCGCTCGTTCTGATCTATCGTCGCCGACCCGATCTCCGCGAGCTTCTCCCCCGCGACCAGCTTCAACCCGTGATCAATCTCGCCGCTGTGCCCCGGACCCCCCGAGTCAAAGCCGAGCGCCGCCTCGGGGTCCATCTGCGGCGCTTCAGCCACCGGTTCACCGTTCAGCAAGTTCGGCCCACGCTTGGGGGCTTTCCCACCCTTGAGCCGGTACTTCGCGTATTCAAACACTTGGCGCGCCCATCCCGCGAGCACCGGCCCCAGCGCCCGGTGCATCGCCTGCTCGGCCCCACGCCGCGAACGAGCCCGCTCAGACTCGGGCGCAAGCGGCAAGCAGCCCACGCACTTGGCACCACCCTCGTAATCCTCGCACACTCGCAGCTCTTCGTGCAGCAGGTCAACCTGCGGGCACGCGTACCAGTAGTTGTGCGGCGTCACCACGACCGCCCGGCCCGAGTCTCGGATCGCTCCGATCAGGTCCAGCCCGTACCCCTCCAGCGAGTGAACGTGAACAACCTGGGCCTCGATCAAATCAAGCCACTTCAGCACCACGCGCGCGTCGTCCGGGCTCGACATCTCCCGGGCCATGTTCTTGAAGTTGCTCGACGCTGGCGCGACGTTCCGGCTGTTGAAAAAATCAAAGCACGCGATCCCACGCCACCATTCGTGCATCCGCACGCACGGCGTCTTGACGATCGAGTACTCCATCCCCGAACGCAAGTACGCCACGCGATGCCCGCTCAGCACCAGCCCCGCCGCCAGCTCCGAAGCGCTCAGGTTATACCCCGAGCCCTCACGCGCCTGCATCGAAAGCCGAGCCCACCCCAGAACCGCGATCGTTAAAGGGCGATCGGTGACCCGCCAACCCACTGGCACCTTCAAAGCCACGAGAGAACGAAACTTTGCAAAGGACGCGTGAGTAAAGCTTTGGCTCGTCATGCGCTCGACGTTCTCAAAAGAAAGGCCGCCGAGAGATCGGACGACCCAGAAAGTTAACCGTACATGCTCGGTGAGACATACGGCCCCAGCCGCCGCGAGTAGACCACCGCCCGCGCCGCCGTCCACACCCACCGGGCCAGGAACTTAACCACCCGGCCTGTCTCGCCACGCTCGATCTGGCACTTGCCCGCCTGCCGATGGTCAACATGCACGTTGAACCGCGCTCGAAGCAACGGAAAGTCGTTCCCCTGATCGAACACCACCAACGCGTCTGGGCGATCAAAAACGAACGATTTCTGCCTCTTCATCCGCGAGAGGAACCGACCCGCGTACACCACACGCCGCGCGACACCCGTCGGTCGCTCGCTCTCCGCGCCCGGCACATCGTTCCGAACGATCTCAACCCAGCGCGGCTCGTCGCCCTCGCGTGATACCGACTTCAGGTACGCCCGCACGCGCTCCCGAAAATCCGCCGCGGCCACGGCCGAATCCCCGCGGTTCAACGTCAACGCGATCGTCGCGCCAGCCCTCAAGAGTCCATTGGTATCCAGCCCCGCGCCGATCTCCTCCAACGCTGGCTCGGCCGGATCAAGCTTCCCCCACCGCCCGGTCATCACGTCGTCACACGATCGACGCTGGATCTCGGCCTGGAAGATTCGCCGATTCAGCCCGGCTACCAGAGAGTGGCGGAGCACACTTCTCATCCACGTCAGAGTTGACCTCCGCAGGTGCTCGACCGGCAGGATCTTCTGGATCACCCAGAAAATATTCCGCTGCGCGTAGTACGCCCGCGACGGCGTCAGCTTGTGATGCCACGGCGTGTGGAATACCACCGCGTCTAGGTTCAGCACCACCCGGTGCCCCGCCCGCGCAAACCGCAAGCACCAGTCCGCATCATCGCAATAAATGAAATACCGGTAATCCCAGAACCCGACCTCACGCACCAGCGACCACCGCGCCAGCAGGCTGCACGCCGAAACCACGTCCACGTCTCGAAGCCCGTGGTATTCGTTCCGCCCTCGCGTCCCGCCGACCTGCTTGACCCAGCGCTGGTGCGATTCGTGCAAACGATGCTCGGGCGTCGGCTCATCGCTCATCCGGCCCGTCTTTGCATCAAAGTAGATCGTCGTCTCGATCGTGTTCCCGCGGTCCCCCAGATCCATCGTCCGCGACCCCACCAGTCCGATCGTCTGGTCCTCCTCGGCCGCGCGCACCAGCTGCGCGCATGTGTCCGTCGGAAGGTCGATATCGTCATCCACCAGCCACACATAATCTGGCGCACCACCGGGAGAATCTGGCCGATCCAGAGCCAGCGACACGTACGCAAAGCCGGTGTTGAACCCGCCGCACCCGCCGTGGTTGGCGTGGTTGTGCACGATCGTCAGCGACCCAAACCTCAGTGTGTTCTCAAGGCCCGGCGTCTGCGAAACCGGCGCCGCAAACTGCGGCGCGTGCGCCAGCTTCGTCGGGTTCTCAACAATCGCTTCGGGCCGATATCGCTCGGCGAGATGCTCTAGCGTCTCGTCCGTCGAGCAGTTGTCCACCACCACCACGTGCAACTGACCCACCGGGAACGTCTGTTTGGACAACGCCTCGAGCACGCTCGACACAAACCTCTTACGGTTCCACGTCACGATCACCACCGCCACGCAGGGCACCGGCGGCGCTTCAACTCGTACCGGGGTCACATTCAGTTTGCTCAACGCGTGGATGCTCATTCGTTCTCGACAACAGGGGGTTCACGCCTTGCACCCAAGGCCGTAGAGGGTAAACACGGCTCGTACAGCTTTTCCAACTCCGCCGCGTGCTCCGACATCTCCTTGGGCGGCCTCACGTTGGCCCGCAAACCCTCCAGCCTCGACGGGTCACGCACCACTTCCGCCAGCCGCCGCGCCAGGTCGTAGCGATCGTTGGCGCGGAACAGCAGCCCGTTGTGCCCGTCCTTGACAAAGTCAGGAATTCCTCCCACGTCCGCCCCCAGCACCGGAACGCCGCACGAGTGAAACTCGAACACCGTCTGCGGGGCGTTGTCCCACCAGATGCTCGTCACCAGCCCGAGGTCCTTCCCGCCCAAGATCCACGGGATATCAAAGAACTGGTACCCGTGGATCACGGTGAGCCTCCCAAGCCGCGGTTCCATCCGTCGGAAACGCCACTCGATCGACTCGCCCGCCTGCGCAAACACTGAAAGGTCGATCCGCGAAAGATACTCCGCAGACATCAGGTCGATCGCGTCGGCCAGCATCGCCAGACCCTTGTACACGTTGTTGTACCCCATAAAAACCATCCGAACCGGTCTGGGCCTTGTCGCGTCAAAGGGCGGCGGGTCGAACGATAAGTCCGCCAGCCGCTCCACCACGCGGTTGATCCGAGTGCCGATGTGGTTTACCTCGATCAGCCTTGCATCCACGCCCAGCGAAATAAACTTGTCGCGCACAAAACGCGACACCGCCAGCACGCGATCGCACGAGTTGAGCGCCGCGATCATCGCCCGACGCCGCGCCGCGTACGCCGTCTCGCCCGCGCGATCCTCTGTTTGCGCACGGATCGTGTTGTCCAGCGCGACCCACCCCGGATCATCCACCTTGGGCGTGCGCACCGCCAATCGCTCCGCCTCTAGGTGCCGAGTCTGACCTCGATCGTCCGAACCGAGCACTGGCAGCTCGATGCGAAAATCCTCAGCGTCACCCAACGCCCGACCCGGCGGCCGCGGCGCGCTCGGCCGGGGCTGGAGCTGGGTCAGGATCTGGGTCTGGGTCTGGAGTTGGAGCTCCGAAGCCAAGGCCGGAACACCCGGTGACCCTGCCGCCCCGGTTTCGGTCACGACCTCGCGCGAGGCGAATCTCCACAACCGGCGCACGCCCTCCACAAAGCTCGCTCGCTCAGGCACCAAGTTCGCGGGCGGATTCACCTCGCGCACCCGGTCCTTGTGGGCTAGCGCGGCCGCGCGGGCCGCGCACTCGCTCACGAACGCTGGCGCGAACTCCGCTACTCGTTTCTCACGCTCGGCCCGGGTATCCACCGCATCAATGCACCCCACGCACGCGCGCCCCGCGTCATAATCCTGGCACGGCGTCAAATGCTGGCGCATCAGATACACCTGCGGGCAGACCGTGTGATAGTTGTGCAGGCTGTACACCACCCGCGGCACCTTCTTACCCGGACCCGCCGCCCGAGCCGCGCCGATGCACCCGGCCGAGAAACCCTCAATGTTGTGAAAATGAACCACGTCCGGCCCGAGCCGCTCCACAAACCGCCCGAACGCCGCCTCCAATTCCGGCGACGAGGCCTCGGCCTGCGGCTCCTTGAATTGGTACCCCGCTGGCGCAATCACCGGCGAGTTCACCACCTCGAACACCCGCAACCCCAGCCAATCCTCGTGCCGACGAAACTCGACCGGGCCCGGGGTTATTCTCGACAAACCATCGACATCACGATCGTCGGCGCGGTCGCCCGGGGCGAACGTTGTACCCCCGCTCAGGTAGCACACGTCGTGCCCTCGCTCGAACAGTTCCAAGGCCAGAGACTGGACATACCCATTGACCCCGCCGCCGTTGGTCGCCCCGTCCCAAATCTTCGCCCAATTGACAAGAAGAATGCGCATCAAGAGCCGAGTATATGAAGTTCGAGGCCCGGGAACTCGTCGAACTTTCCCGGTGTACAGTCCATGCTCGACCCGTTCTCAATCGTGGGTTCAAACGAGGCATTCAGAGGGCAAGCACGTGGACCTGAATTGGCTGCACAAAGTCCGGCTTCGAGCCCTTGCCCTGGCGGTCGGCATTGCGCTCTGCGCTCTTGGCGCGATCTCTCTCACCACGATCCCTGTCTGGCCGATCGTCGGCGTGGCCGTCGCCTTCGTCGCCATGGGCATCAACCACATCGCCGCTCGGCTCGACCAACCGGTCTGTCTCTCCTGCGGTGCGGATCTCACGTCCCAGCCCACCGGCGAGCACGGGCCCATCTGCCCGAGCTGCGGGGCCGTCGGGACGCCAGACGCCTCGACGCTCAAGGACGTGGACTCGGACGTGGACGACGCGGGCTCAAAGAACGCTTGAGTCCTGCCCTTACTTAAATCTTTTACTCTCGGAGATTTCTCATGTCTATCGACCCGACCCCACTCAACTCTCACTTTGACCGTCGTTCCGCGCTGGCCGGTCTCGGTGCGCTCGGGGCGGTCGCCGCCTCCGCGTTCGCTCAGCCCGCGACCGCCAGCGCTGCCCGACCGAAGGTTTCACGCGAGCTGCTCACTCCCGAGCAGCTTGGCTGGGACGCCGCCAAGAACGAGTACGCTCTGCCGCCGCTGCCTTACGCCGCCGACGCGCTCGAACCGCACCTCGACGCGCAGACCATGACCATCCACCACGGCAAGCACCACGCCTCGTACGTCGCGGGCTTGAACAAGGCCTTGGGCGAACTGGCCAAGATCCGAGCCGCTCAAGGAGACGCTTCGCTCGTCAAGCACTGGTCCCGCGAGGTCTCTTTCCACGGCGCGGGCCACATCAACCATTCTCTTTTCTGGCTCTCCCTCGCCCCTGCCAACAAGGGCGGCGGCGGCGAGCCCAAGGGTGCCCTGGCCGACGCCATCAAACGCGACTTCGGCGGGCAGGAGCAATTCATGGCCCACTTCAAAGCAGCCGCGACCCAGGTCGAAGGCTCAGGCTGGGGCTGGCTCGCCCTTGAACCGTTCACGAAGCACCTGCTGATCGTTCAGGTTGAAAAGCAGCAGGACCTGATGCCGCCGGGCCTCATCCCGCTGCTGGGCGTGGATGTCTGGGAGCACGCGTACTACTTGAAGTTCCAGAACAAGCGGGCCGAATACGTCACCGCGTTCATGAACGTGGTGAACTGGCCGGCGATCCAAGCTCGATTCGAAGGTGCAATCGGCTAAAAGCTGCTCTCGGTAGATCGGCTCTCCGAGCCGACTCTTCTCTGGTCATTGGTCTGAGAAAGAGTCGCATTGAAAAGCGACCACCGTTTTCTTCGTTCGCAGCACAAGAGTCGGCTCGGAGAGCCGACCTACCTAAGACCTAGTAAAGAACAAAGCCCCGGGCGATTCAACGCCCGGGGCTCTGGGGTTTACAGGAACGATCAGCCTCAACAAGAGGCCGGTTCTCTTTCAATCAAGAGAACAAATCAACGGAACAAGGACCGGAAGGCTTAGCGGCGACGACGCCCTAGGGCCAACACGCCCATGCCGACCAGAGCGACGGCGCCGGGGGCGGGGATGGGGTTGGCGTTGAGCTGGACGTTGTCGATGCGGTTGTTGCCCGCGCCGCCGGTGGCGCCGGTCAGGGTGATACGAACCGTGACGCTGGGGGCGTTGTTGAGGGCGACGATGGTGCTGAGGTCACGGGAAACGAGAAAGAACGCGGAGGAAGAGCCGCCGTCCCAGGCTAGGCCGTTGTTGATGAAGGTGCTGCCGTCGGTGGAGTAGGAGAGCTGGCCGGAGCGGAAGCCGGTGCTGGTGCCGCGGGTCGAAAAGGTGACGACAAGGTCTTGAAGGCCGGTGAGGTTCACGTTGAACTGGACATAGCCACCGTTGGAGGTGACCGTGCTAGACGAGCCGCCGCCGACCGCGCCCTGAACCGAGAGAGCGCCACCAGACACGTCAGCGCCGACGGCGTTGAGCGTGCTGCCAGCGAAGGTGCCGACGACGCCGTTGGCGGCGCCAGCGTTGTTGGTGTTGAGGGTGATCGTGGGGCTGCCGCCGCCGATCGAGAGGATGCCAGCGCCCGCGTCGGGGGCGAGGCTGTTGAGCGTGCCGAGCTGGCCGCTCGTGGTATTGGGGGTGCTGGCGTTAAAGTTCCAATACGCGACGAGGTTGGCGTTGGCCGAAGCCGCGGCCACAACCGTCCCGGCCGCAACGGCCAAGAAAAGACCATTCTTCATGTCAGACTCTCCTACTACAAAGTTCGCACACACACTAACCAGGGCCGGAAACTGCCCTTGCACAGCCGCCCAACTAACGCGGGCAGACCTGCACGAAGAGAACAATATCGCCTCGCAAGCTCGTGTGGGAATCGGCCGCGCTAATGATGCGCAAACCTCCAGCAACCGGCTCGTCACTCGCCCGGAAAACGCTCGCAAACCGCAAATGACTGGCGCATCAAACTGGGCGATTTGTGATGAAAAGTCTTAAGAAAAAGAGACGATTCCTCGCGAAGCCGTTCCGCACGCAGCCGCCCCGACGTCCCACGCTCGCTCGCAAGGTTGATCCGAGAGCTTGGCCGGGACGCACTGCGCTTCGCGTCTATTTCAGGGGACAAGAGCCGTAACTTGGACTTTTACGCCTTCTTGATACCTTTTTCCTTGTCTGAACGCCGGCGCTTCAGCTCCGCGTCGATGAAATCCGAGATCTCGCCACGCAGCACCGCCTCGTAATCGCTTGATTCATGGTTTGTCCGGTGATCCTTGACGCGGTTGTCGTAGAAAACATAGCTGCGGATCTGCGTGCCCCAGCCGCGCTCCATCGCCCCGCCCGTTGCGGCCGCGATCTCCTGCTCACGCTTCTCTTCCGCCAACATCTGCAGCTTGGCAGTCAGAACCTGCATCGCCTGCCGTTTGTTCTGCGGCTGATCGCGGTAGGTGCTGGCGACCACCATGATCCCTGTCGGGATGTGCACGATCCGGATCGCGCTGGCGACCTTGTTCACGTTCTGCCCGCCCGGCCCGCTGGCGCGCACGAACGGCGTCACCTCGATCTCTGTATCGGGCACCGTGACCTCAACCTCGTCAAACTCTGGCGTCACTTCCACGCTGGCGAACGACGTCTGCCGCTTGCCTTGCGCATTGAACGGCGACACCCGCGCCAGCCGGTGCGTGCCACGCTCGCAGTTCAGATACCCGAACGCGAAGGGCCCCTTCACATGCAGCGTTACCGAGTCGATGCCCACTTCCGACCCGAACCCACGCTCGACCTCTTCGATCTCAAAGCTCATCTTCTCGCAATAAAAGATGTACATGCGGAAGACCATCTCGGCCCAGTCGTTGGCCTCGGTCCCGCCCTGCCCGGCCGAGATCGTCAGGAAGCAGTTCTTCGCGTCGTGCCTGCCCGCCAGCAGCGACTGCAGCTCGACCTTTTCCATCCGCGACACGAGCTTGAAGAGCTGCCCGTCGGCCTCGGTGAGAAGGTCCTTGTCGCCAGCTTCTTTAGACATCTGGTAGGCGAGCCTGGCGTCCTCGAAATCGCGCACGACGCCGGTGAGTGGCTCGATCTGGGCCTTGAAACCTTTGACCCGCGCGACGACCTTCTTGGCGGCGTCCTGGCTGTTCCAGAACCCGTCCGAGGCCATCTCCGCTTCCAGGTTTTTCAGTTCCGCGACTTTGGCGTCGTAGTTAAAGAGAGTCGCGGATGGTCGAGATCCGCGCCTCAAGGTCGGCGATAACAGGGCCGTGTGCGTCGTAATGCATGGTGAACTCCGTTTCGGGCCACGACTGTAGGCCGCCGCCACTCTCAACCAACTCGCACGCACGCGCAAGACGAACCCAACCTCAACCGCCGGGCCGTCACCGCTCATTCAATCCCTCTCCACGCCCGCACCATACAGTCCGCCCATGCCGTCAGGACTGTCCAGAATCGCCGCCAGACTCCTCACGATTTTCCCTATCGCTTCTCTCGCCGACGCCAGCCTCGACCCCAACCCGACCTCGGTCCTGCGCGGCAAGGCGTTGATGCTGATCCTGATCGTGATCGCTGTGCTGCTCATCGGCTCGGTCTTCGTCATGATGATCCTGCGCCGGGCCCGGACCTCGAGCAGCCGTATGCAGTCCGAGCAGCGGGCGTCAGACCCGCGTGACCCGTGGCTCGAAGCTGGCAAGCGAGCCGAGCCAGCGACCCGCTCTCTCTCCGCGTCGAGTGAGGGGTCGGGCGCGGACGAGTCAGCGTCGGCCGCGGGATCCGACGGCACTCTTGACCCTCTTGCCGTGCGCAACGCTCAGAACTGGCCTTCGGGCGAGCGCCCGGTGGCGATCATCACCGGCGGGGTCAAGCGTGTCGGCCGCGCCACCGCCGAGGCCTTCGCACGCGCCAAATACGACCTCGTCCTCACGTACCACACCAGCGACGCCGCCGCACGCCAGGCCGCCGACCAACTCTGCCAGCTGGGCGTCGCCGTGCACCTCGTGTCGCTCGACCTCAACGATCTCAACGAGGTCGCTGCCACGGCGGCGCAACTCTGCGCCGACCTGCCGCGTGTTGATGTCCTCGTCCACAACGCGTCGATCTACGGGCCGACGCCCATCGACGAGGTTTCGCCCGCCGACGCCATGATGTACTACCGCGTCAACGCCGCCGCCCCGCTGATCCTCAGCAAAGAACTTGCCCCCAAGCTCGCGAGCTCAGATCGCCCGGGCGGGGGCGCGATCGTCGCGATGAGCGACATCCACACCATCGGCCGCCCCAGAAAAGCGTTCTCCGCCTACTCGATGTCCAAGGCCGCGCTCGCAGAAATGGTTCAATCGCTCGCCCGCGAGCTCGCCCCCACCATCCGCGTCAACGCCGTCGCCCCCGGCGTGGTCGCTTGGCCCGAGTCCGGCTCCGAATCCACTCTCGCCGAGCAAACGGCGTATATCAAACGAGTTCCCATGGCCCGAAGCGGTACGCCCGAAGAGGCCGCCGAGGCTGTGCGCTGGCTCGCCATCGACGCGACCTATACCACCGGACAGATCGTCCGCGTTGACGGCGGGCGCTTCTTGAACTGAAAAACCGAACCGTCGGCTTTGCGAACGAAAAGACGCGGCCTTACGCCAACCGCCGCAGCGCTTCGACGCGATCCTCCGTGGGTGGATGGCTGGCGAACATATTCACGAGCGTCTTTCCCATCCCCGAGAACGGCTCCACGATGAACAGGTTGTTCTGGGCCGGGTTGGGCTGAACCAGCGGGATCCGCTGCGCGTACATATCTAGCTTCTGCAGCGCCGAGATCAGCCCGTCGGGCGAGCCCGCGATCGCCGCGCCGTCCGCGTCGGCGACGAACTCGCGCGAGCGGCTGATCATCGCCTTAATGATGGCCGCACCGACCGCCGCGATGATGATCGTCACAATCGACACCAGCGGGTTGCTGTTCTCGCGGTTGCCGCCGCCTAATAACATCCCCCACTGCGCGATGAACGCCAGCACGCCAGCCATTGTCGCGGCGACGCACGAGGTCAGCGTGTCGCGGTTCTTCACATGCGCAAGCTCGTGCGCCATCACGCCTTCGAGCTCGCGATCATCGAGCAACTTCAGCGCGCCCTCGGTCACCGCGACGGCCGCGTGGCTCGGCGAACGGCCGGTGGCGAACGCGTTGGGCGACTCGTGCGGGCAGATGAAAACCCGCGGCATCGGAAGCCCGGCCTTCTGCCTCAGCCGGTCCACCATCTTGTACAGGTCGCCCGCGATGCCCGGGTCTGTCGGCTGAACCTCTTGCCCTCGCATCGACGCGATCGCAATCTTGTCCGAGAAGAACCACGCGATGATGTTGCTGATGCCGCCCACCGCCAGCGCGATGATCATGCCGGTCTTGCCGTACATGCTCCCCACGACCAGAAAGAGGCCCATCATGCCGCCCATCAGCATCGCGGTCTTGAGATTGTTGACAAACTTCATAGGCAAACCCCCTGTGAGTACCGACCGCCCACCGATCGTGCGGATCGGCACATTCTTATGATCTGCATACGGTGCGCCGCGCGATGAGTTCGACTCGCGGGCGGTTCTCGATTCATTCCGCCGATTCCAACTTCAAAACCGCCTGTCCGCCAGTAGCTTTTGCGGTTCACCAGCAAATTTCCGAGGCCACGCACCCGATCGCGGCGTCACACCACTGCCAAACCCGCACCTCGTTCATCCGAGCGCCAGTTTGGCAGCCAGCAAAAGCAGGATCACCGACACCACCAGCCTCAGCACGCCGATCGGTAGCTTATGCGTCAGCGTCGCGCCAAGCATGGAAAAGACGACCGCACCGGGCGCCATCAACAAAGCCAGCCGAACCGCGTCGGACGCCGCCACCCCCACCCCCGCCCTCACCCCCGCCACCTGGGTGTGCATCGTGGCAAGCTTCAAGCTCGCGCCGATCAGGCTCGTTACGCACATCGTCATCGCGCTCGTCGCGATCGCCTCACGCAATTTGACTCGACCCGCCACCTGCAAGATCGGCACGATCAGCCCGCCGCCGCCCAGCCCGGCGATCCCCCCCGCCAACCCGGCCGTTACCCCAGCGGTGATCATCACCGGCGCGCCAACCCGCTCTGGTCCTAACTTTGATTCGTCCACGCGACGGACCAGCCGGTACAGGTTCACCAGCGAGTCCCACGCGATCATCGCCGCCAGCACCTGCTGAAGCACCCGGCCATTCACCCGGTTCGAGATCAGCACCCCCGCCACGATCGATACCGCCATCGTCGGCAGCAGCCACCGCAAGAGGTCGGGCCGATACACCCCTGCCTTCCAATGCCGCCACGTCGCCGGGATTGCGACCAGCACATTCACGATCATGGCCGCCGCCGCGTACACGTGCTGCTCGGGCCGATCTGGCTCGGTGAAGTGAAAAACCAGCGCCAAAGCTGGCAGGATCACCATCGAACCGCCGACCCCGGCCAGCCCGCCCACGAACCCGGCCAGCACGCCGATCCCCGCCACGATCAAAGATTGGTTGACAGAGGTAATCAAACCTAGTAAAATCCAAACAAAGAGATAGAAAGGGTTTTTCGACGACCATGAATTCTCTTGACCGTAGCCTGGAAACGCTCGTCTCGGCTCATCACCCGCCCATCTCCCGAATGACCATCCCAGAATCTGTCGGAAAACTCAGAATAGACCTCATATGCGGCCAAAATCAGGCCGAGTTTACCCAAGTTCTCTTCAGTTTCGCGCAAAGATCTGAAGAGGGTGTAGACTTTGATCGGGTTCGGCCACGTTCTTGATCGCGGCAAAAAAAACCGACGGCTCCCTTGGTGGGACTTGGAAGCCGAAGGAAAGACCAGACGGGCCACGCGGCCCCAAGGTCGGCCGAGAGCAAGGCGCGGCTTGGTGGGAGAAATGTTGTGGTTAAAGATTCGACTCTCGCGGTGGTATCGCTTCGTCAACGCATCGCTCGCCTGACGCTCCACAGTGTCGCTGGCTTGGTCGCGGTGGCGGCCGTCGGCTACTCGGCGGTGCTCGCCAAGGAATCTAGAGCACTCCCGGCCCTAGCCTTGATCGAGCAGGTCAGCCCGGACGCCATCAGCGCCGATCAGCCTGCGGTTGCGCTCGTCTCCGGACCACGCGCCGCGGTCAACCCGGTTCACCCGAGCCCGTTCGCGCTCACGTCGCCGATTCAGCGAGTTGTCGGGCCTGTCGTTGGGCCAGTTGTTAAGCCTGTCGAGCTGGCCGCCGAACTGGCCAAGGTCGTTCAAGAAGTTGAGCCCGCTGGCTCGGTGGTCATCAAGAACCGTTTCGCCCAGGACTCCTCTGCCCGCTGGTTCGACGGCCGACCCATCAAGCCTGTCCGCACGATGTGGATGACCGTCACCGGCTATTCCGCCGACGCTCGCTCCTGCGGCGACTCGGCCGACGGCCTGACCGCCACGCTCCACTCGGTCTACACCAACGGTTCACGCCTCGTCGCCGCCGATCCCACCGTGCTGAATTACGGCTCCATGCTCACCGTCCCGGGTTACGACTCGGGCTTGGTCGTCCCTGTGCTCGACTGCGGCGGCGCGATCAAGGGCCGACGCCTCGACCTGCTCTTCCCCACCCACGAGCAAGCCCTCAACTGGGGCGTGAAGAAGCTGCTCGTCACCGTCTGGGGCTATGCCGACGGCTTGCCAGTCGAAAACCCGCGGAAGATGCGGTAAGGCGAACTCTCAGGCTCTGCGCGGGCTCCCTGCCTTGCTCGACTTCTATGGATGCTTTCACAAACTTCACGTGTGAGCGACCTCACACCTGACCGACCCAAGAAAAAGCCCTCGTCTGACGACGAGGGCTTTTCACATTCTTCGGGTCTTCGGGCACTCGCCCGTTCTACTTCTTCTCCTCCGGCTTCACTTCCGCGGGCTTGGCGTCCGGTGTCGCGGCCGGGGCCGCAACAGGCGCCGGGGTCGTCGCGTCGAGCTTGAGTTCCGCCATCACCATCGGCGTGATGTCGTCGCCCTCGCCGAACATGATCAAAGGCCGCGACATCACTTCCTGCCCGGCGGCGTTAAAATCCTTGCTCTCGAAGACCACCGGCCCGGTTTTGGTCACGGCGACGTACGAGAAGTTCTGCTTCTTGCCGACGACGTTGGCCGTCTCGATCACCAGCCGGTACGCCTCGCTGAACTGCGACGAGAGCAGCTGATTGAACTCTTCCTGGGCCTTGGTCTGCGACTCGCGGTAGGTCTGGGCCTTGGCCTGGAACTCCTGGATCATCGGCGCGGCCTCGGGGCTGTTCTGGCCCGCCGCCTCGATCTTGGCGCGAAGGTCCGCGAGTTCCTTGTTCGTTTCCTCAAGGGTCGCGTTGCGTTCCTTGGCCATCGCATCACGGGCGGGGGCGTAACGGTCGCTCTCGAGCAGCTTCTTGGTCACCGCGAAAACATCGACGGCCGCGATCCGCCCGTTGGGCGCCACGAACCCGCCAGTCGCTCGCGCGACCGACTGGGTCGAGCCTAGATAAAAACCAAGCCCGACCGCCAGGGACGCCAGAATTCCGCCGTAGGCCAGGACTCGCTCTGCCTTGTGCATGATCGCTCCAATCGAAAAACAGTTGGAAAGTCAAAAACAGTTGGAAAGTCAGGGATAATTCAGTGTGTTCGTCGCGTGCCCGGCTCGTGCCGAGCGGCAAGTGTAGCCGTCGGCCTGGCACGAGAGACTTTCGCGTACTCGCGCTCACCGACGTTTCACGGTCCTGGCATCCGCCGTACGCCGACCGGGTATATTTCGTTCATGCGCGACCCCCGGATCGAAAAACTCGCCAACGTGCTCGTCCACTATTCCACCCGCATCAAGCCCGGCGACCTTGTCGCGATCAGCGCCGAGCCGATCGCCATGCCGCTGATCGAGGCCTGCACCGAGGCCGCCGTCAAGGCCGGGGCGCACGTCTGCTGGATCCCCAAGTCTGAAGCCATGGCCGAGATCATGCTCACGCACGGCAACGCTGCCCAGCTCGCCTACGTCTCCCCGCTCATGATGCACCAGATCGAGACCATTGACGTCAGCCTCAACTTCTGGGCCCAGCTCAACACCAAGTTTCTGGGCCGAATGGACCCCACGCGCGTCGCCGCCCAGCAGGCTGCTCGCAAACCTTTCATGAAAACCTTCATGAACCGCGCTGCCAAGGGCATGGCTGGCGAGCCCGGCGGGCTTCGCTGGTGCGGGACCCAGTTCCCCACCATGGCCTCGGCTCAGGACGCCGAGATGAGCCTCGATCAGTACGAGAACTTCGTCTTCCGCGCCGGGCTGCTCCACCTTGCCGACCCTCTCGCCGCCTGGAAATCTGTTCACGAACGACAAGAACGAGTCCGCGAGTACCTGCAAGGCAAGCAACAACTCCGCTTCCGCGCCCCCGCCTGCGACGGCCACGACGGAACGGATCTCGTCGTCGATGTGTCCAATTCAGTCTGGATCAACTGCGCAGGCCATGAGAACTTCCCCGACGGCGAGGTCTTCGCCGGGCCCGGGGCCGTCGATGGTCACGTGAACTACACCTTCCCCGCCGTGTATAACGGGCGCGAGGTCGAGGGCGTGCGTCTGAAGTTCAAGGACGGGCGTGTGGTTGATGCGTCGGCTAAGAAGAACGAGGATTTTTTGGTCAAAATGCTCGACCAAGACGCGGGCGCGCGCACCATGGGCGAGATCGCCATCGGCACCAACTACTCGATCACGGATTTTTCAAAGAACACGCTGTTTGACGAAAAGATCGGCGGGACGTTTCACGCGGCCGTCGGCGCGGGCTATCCCGAGAGCGGCAGCACGAACGAGTCGGGGCTGCACTGGGACATGGTCTGCGATCTTCGCCCGTCACCGGGCCGCGTGGGCGGCACTATCGAGACCGACGGCGAGGTCTTTCACCGCGACGGGAAATTTCTGCGGGCTGGCTGGCCGGGGAACGACTGACGGAATGCCTGACCCAGCGACCGATGCGTCAGGCGGACACTCCGTCTCTTCTAGGATTACCCATGAACACGATCTTCGACCCCGAAGCCAAGCTCGCCGCCCTCGGGATCAAACTCCCCGACGCCCCCAAACCCGTCGCGGCCTATGTGCCGTGGAAGCGCAGCGGGAACCTGCTGTTCATCGCGGGTCAGATCCCCGTGGTGGATGGGCAGCTCATCGCCAAGGGCAGCGCTCCCAATCAAGTCTCCATGGAAAAAGCTCGCGAGTGTGCGCTTCAGTGCGTCCTCAACGGGCTGGCGGTTATCAAGTCGGCCGTGGGTAATCTTTCCAACGTCACGCAGATCGTCCGCATCGGCGTTTTCGTCTGCTCCGAGCCCGGCTTTTACGACCAGCCCAAGGTCGCCAACGGCGCCAGCGAGCTGCTCGTTGAAGTCTTTGGCGAGCGAGGGCAGCACGCTCGCGCCGCCGTCGGGAGCGTGGCTTTGCCGCTGGGCGCACCCGTCGAGGTCGAGTTCGTGGTCGAAGTCGCCTGAGTCATTGCCCGAGCGGACCGTTCAGAGCTGGCTCACTCAACCAAACGCTTTCTTGTAGTCGGCCAGGAACCGCTCGATGCCGAGGTCCGTGAGCGGGTGCTTCATGCAATCCACGATGACTTTCAGCGGCGCGGTGACGACGTCGGCCCCGGCGAGGGCGCACTCGAGCATGTGCGTGCTATGGCGGACCGAGGCTGCGAGGATTTTGGTTTTGTAGCCATAGTTGTCGTAGATCTGGCGGGTGCGGTTGATGAGGTCCATGCCGACCTCGCCGATGTCGTCGAGGCGCCCGATGAACGGGCTGACGAGGAACGCGCCAGCCTTGGCGACCATGAGGGCCTGGAGCGGCTGGAAGCAGAGGGTCATGTTGACGCGGATTTTTTCGTCGGAGAGGGCCTTGCAGGCCTTGAGCCCGTCGATGGTGCTGGGGAGCTTCACGACGATGTTGGGCGCGATCTTCATCCGCTCCCTGCCCTCTTTCACCATGGCCGCGAACTCCGTGGCGATCACCTCGGCGGACACCGGCCCCTTCACAACCTTGCAGATCTCCGCCAGCCGCTTGCCGTAATCAATCTTCTCTTTAGCGATCAGCGTCGGATTCGTCGTGACGCCGTCCAGCACGCCCAGGTCCGCCGCCTGCTTGATCTCGTCGATGTTCGCGGTGTCGATGTAAATTTCCATGCCGTTTTTCCTTTTCCTTGTTCTGCTGTCGGTTGTTTCTACATTTTCAGGCGGCACGAGAGTCTCGCCCGTGTTCTACTTTTCTTTCGGTCTGTGTGCTGGGAACAACTGATTCAATCTCTATCGGGCACCCAACCCCTCTCACAGCATCTTCTTCAGCTCTCGCCGCATGATCTTCCCCGTCGGGTTCCGGGGCAGCGCCGTCAACCGCACGACCCGCGATGGAACTTTATACCCCGCCAAGCTCTCGCGGCACCAGCTCATCAGCGCTCGCTCGTCGAACTCGGCTCCCTCCTTCACCTCCACGAACGCCACCGGCAGCTCGCCGCGCAGCGGATCAATCTCCCCCACCACGCCCGAATCGCTCACCGACGGGTGCCGGTTCAGAACCTCTTCGATCTCGCGAGGGAACACGTTCTCCCCCGCAACAATGAGCATCTCTTTGAGTCGTCCCGTGATGAAAAGGTGACCGTCTTTGTCCAATCTTCCGATATCGCCGGTCTTGAAAAACCTGTTCTCATCGAACACGGCCGCCGTCTGCTCGGCCAGCTTGAAATACCCTCGCATGACGTTGGGCCCGCGCAAGATTACCTCGCCGTCCTGGTTCGGTCCAAGCTCGGCTCGCGTCACAATATCCACGATCCGGCACTCCACCCCCGGCAGGGGCCGCCCCACCGAGTGCCGCCGCCACTCCTCGGGCCGACACCAGTTCGTCACCGGGGCTGTCTCGGTCAGCCCGTACCCCTCGTTGATCGTCACCCCGAACCGCTCGCGGAACTTCGTAAACACTGCGTCGGACAGCGGCTCGCCGCCTGAAACGATGTACCGCGTGCCCTCGAAGTCCGCCGCCGATCCGTCCTTGACTTGCAAGAGCGCGTTGTACATCGAAGGGATCGCGATAAAGATCGTCGGACGATGCTGGCGAAAGAGCTTCACGATCCGGTGCGGCACGAACCGCGCCGTGAACACGACCGGGATCCCTCCGCACAGGGGCAATAGCGTAAGCACCGTCAGCCCGAACGAGTGGAACTGTGGCAGCACGCCCAGAATCAGATCCTTGCGCGTGAAGTTCACCCACTCGCGGATCTGCGCGATGTTCGCCAAGATGTTCCTGTGCGACAGCATCACACCCTTGGGCCGCCCGCTCGTGCCCGACGTGTACAGCAGCAACGCCAGATCGTCGTCCGTCGCGCGGCTCGGCCAGCTCGGGTCGGGCACTCCTGACAGCCCGATCTCTTCCATCCGAAGCAGGTTCTTCACCGTCGGCACGAACCCCAGATACTCCAGCAACGGCCCGACCGTCAGCACCGTGTCGGTCTCGCAGTCGTCGATCACGTACTGCAGCTCGTCCTTCTTGAAAAGATAATTCATCGGGACGACCGTCTTGCCCGCGAACCACGCCCCCAAGGCCGCGATCGGGAACACGCCGCCCGTCGGGATCAGCACGCCCACCGTCGAACTGGTCGTGGTGGCCCGGATCTTCGCCGCCACGTTCAGCGCCGCGATCACGATGTCGATGCCGCGGTACGAGCGCTGATCGTCCACCATGGCCGTCCGAAACGGCGCGGCCAGCAGCGATCGAAGAATTTTCCAGTGAATGCTCAACGAGTGTTTCCTGAATCAAACGACCAGAGAAGACCGACCGTTGTCGGGCATGACCCCAGCGGGCCGATATGCTACCAGCACTCCGGGCTCGGATCGCTCCGGGCTGTCCCAAACCGGGCCGGAGGACAACTCAACGACTCAGGAAGGACGACCATGCCCAGGCCAGGCCTCGCGAACTTGATCCGGACGCTGAACGCCAGCGCGACGCTCCGCAATACGGTCGCGCTCTCGCTCGCGCTCGCGAGCCTGTTCTTTGGGGGCTGTGCATCTACGCCCGCCACCAACTCTGCTGGCCAGCCAACCTACGCCGAACTGTATAGCGCTGGCAAATACGCCGAGGCCCAGGATGTCGCCGCCGCCGTCGGCAAGACTGCGTCGGGCCCCGAAAAGGAACGCGCTCAGTTGATCGCGGGACTGGCCGCCAACGCTCGCGACCGCGATTACGAGGCCGAGCCTTTCCTCCGCCCGCTCCTCGAATCCTCCGACCCGAACATCTCTGGCCGCGCCGGTGCTGCCATGGGGCTCATCGCTCAGCGCGCTGGCAAGCACCCCAAGGCCGTCGAACTCCTCACCGCCTCGGCTAGAAAGCTCGAAGGCCACCAGTCCGCTCGCGCTTGGCTCTACGCTGGTGATTCCTACCGATCGCTCGGCGAGGACGCCAAAGCTCGGGAGGCCTACTCCAAAGCCTCAGCTCTCGCGACCCCCCGCGCGAGCTCCGACACAACTCTTAAAGCACTCATCGAAAACCGCATGGTTCCCTCGTCGGTCACCGTCGGTCCCACCATTCGTTCGGGCGGCTCGGCACCAACCTCAACCGCGAGATCCTCGGGCTCCCTCTCCTCAAGCGTTCAAGGCAAGTACACTCTTCAGGTCGGCGCGTACGGCTCACGCCAACGCGCCCAGGCCACCGCCGACAAGCTCCTTCAACTCACCACCAGCCTCGGGCTCGGTACACCTCGCGTCATCGACACCACCACCAAGGGCAAGACCGTCACCGTCGTGCAAATCGGTCGCTTCGCCAACCAGCAGGCCGCCGAAACGGCACGCCGCAAGGTGGGCTCGGGCGCGTTTGTGACCCAGGCCGACGACTGATCGACTTCTTCTTCCGCCCGCCCTAGGTACCCCTCCCGCTTCGCCCGAGATATCTCTCACGCTCTGGGTGAGGCTCCCCGCTTTTTCTCCATTTCTCCCCTTCCTCCCCTCCCCTAATTCTTCCCCCGCACTCGACGCAACCCCAGACCCACTCCCCGCGTATCGCCTCACACCAGGCTCCGCACACAGAACCTGACCCGACGCCGTGCGTCCAACCAAGGGCAGCTCAAACGGGAGCCCCTCAGGGGGCAGAAAAGGGCTAGTAAAAGGCAGCCCTAGCGAGCCACGCGCCGCGAAGGCGCCTCGTCGCGGCCCTCAATCCGGAGTACTAACTTATGTCGCACGCGACCAGCCTCTCTCAACTCGCATCGTGCCCAGCCGCACGCCTCGCCGTCGCATTGACGATCATCACCGCGACCGCCGCGCTAGCCCAATCTCAACCCCAATCCGAACCCGAAGCCGCCTCACCCTTCTGGGTCCGCAGCACCGAAGACTTCGACAGCCCACGCGCCAAAGCCCAGGCCGAACTCATCAAGAAACAGAAGGCCGCTGAGGTTGAGATGCGCAAGATTCGCCGCAAGTTCCTCGGCGATGTTCGCGTCACGTCGATCCGGCAGGAAGGAATCGCCAAGCTTCTCGCCTTCAACGACCCTCGTCACTACCCGGCCTTGATCGAAGTCACCAAGGGCGAGGGCGACGACGTCCGTGGCGCGCTCGTGGAACTCTTCGCCACCGAACAGACCGCCGATCGACAAGAGGCTGCCAGCACCGCCCTCGCATGGATGGCCGTCAACGACATGTCGCTCACCATGCGAGCCGACGCCGCCGCCAAGCTCCTTGAGCGGGTCGGCGCCGGCGGTTTCAAAGGCATCTCCTCGCCGGGCGTCCGCGAGGTCGTCCACCGCGCTCTCCAATCTGGCCAAGAGGCACAGATGGAGGCGGCCGCCGAACTCGCCCAGACACTTCACATGTACGAGGCCATCGCCTGGCTTATCCCGGCCCAACTGGGCCAAGCTCAGACCGGCTCGGGGCCCTCCGGCGGCGGCGACAAGGCCTGGATCGCCATCGGCAAGCAGCACGCCTTCGTGAGCGACCTCACCCCCGTCGTCGGCAACAATGCCGTCGCCTTCGACCCCACGCTCTCTGTCATCACCGAGGGCGTCTTGCTGCGCGTCCACGACGCCGCCGTCACCACCTCCTACCGCATCGGCATCAACCGCCGCCTGATCGCCCTCTCCACCGAGGCGACCGGCCAATCCACGCAAGGCCTCGCGTGGGACATTCTCGCTTGGCAGCAGTGGTACGCCACCGAGTTCTATACCCTGGCCGCGCAACGCCATGCCGACCTGGCCAAACCAGCGCCAGAGCCGACCAAGTAGAAACAGCTCTCCGAGTTTTCTTCAAACCAATTTCAAATCTCGATCATTCGCGCGCTGACGCCGCGGAGATATACCGCGCGGTTATCAAAGCTCCGCCCGAGCTCTACGCTTTTCTACACACGCGATCAATCTCACGAGCTCCCCACCGCCGAGGCCGCCGCCAACTCATCCGTATGGCTCAGCGACAGCGACCAGCGCACGATCCCCAACCTCTGCGCCGTCTCGAGCGCCACATTCCAAAGCCTCACCGTCGGCCTGCCGGAGGGCTCCAGCACAACCTCCACGTCTGTCCACCCGATCCCGTTGCGCCAACCTGTGCCCAGCGCCTTGAGCACCGCCTCCTTGGCCGCGAACCGCGCCGCCAGGTGCTCGGCCGCACGCGGCCCGCGCAGCGCGTACGCTCGCTCGTCGGGCGTAAAACACCGCTCCAAAAAACGCTCGCCGTGTTCGGCCAGCATCCTCGCGATGCGGCTCACCTTCACAATGTCAATCCCGTGCCCGACGATGCTCATACCGCATCGTACAGAGCCCGGCAAGAACGAGCGCGGGCCGATCGATCGTGATCCGCTTCACGACGATCGACCGGTGCGAGCGTTGAATACAGCCACGCCAGCGGCCAACGCCCCCAGCCCCGCGCCAACGTACGCAACCCAGTACAGAACCACGTAGCTCGTGAACTCCCATACCCTCATCGACCCACTCATCGGCCCGTGAAACCGCATCGCTTCAAGCGTCAACGCAGGAGGCTCATGAATGCCTCCCTCGGTTGCCGCCGCGATGACCATCATCGGGTTCGTCAACGTCAGAAACGTGTCGGGGTTGCGAAGGTTGAGCAACCGCACCACGATCGGCAACCCGACCCACAACGCCAGCGCCAGCCCGATGTTCGCCGCCGCCGCGTGAACGCTCCGTTTGAAAACCAGGCTCGCCAGCACGCCGGTGCAGGTCAGAAAAATCACCGGAGCCGACGCGACAAGCAAAATCAGCGGCAAGACCGCCGGGTGTACCAGCCCGCTCCACAGCCCGACCGTGCACAGCAGCAGCGCCACCATCGCCGGCACGTACACGATCTTCTTCAAAGAGCCCAACGTCTTGCCAACCAGAATTCCCCACGCCGAGAGCCCTGTCGTCAGCAGCACCTCCCACGTCCGCCCCTCGCGCTCGCCTGTCACGGCCGAACTCGAATGCGTCGAGGCCTGGATCAGCACAATGAACATCCCGATAACGACCGGAACGAGATACAACTCTGCTTCTTCCACCCCGAACTTGAGCATGATCCCGGCCATGATGGACACCAGCGCGACCGTGATGATCCAGAAATCTCGGGCTCGCGCAAACAGCGGCTGCCGCAGCTCTCGCCATAGCACCGGCCGATCCGAAACCTCTCCACGCTCACGCCCCTCACGCTTCATCGGCTCTGAGGTATCAACCACCACAGCCGCTGGCGCACCCGCCGTGGTGCCCGCGACGCCACGCCGCACCGCTGGCGCACGCTTGGCCTTCCGCTTGGTGGGGACCGCTGGCGCACCCGCGCCGACCGCCACCATCACGCGCCTCAAACGCACGATCGCCCAGAAAACCGCCAGCCCCGCGAGCGCAAGGCTGTACGCGCAGTTCAGCACCCACAGGCTTGTTGATCCCAACCCGATCGCTGGCCCGCCGCCGCCAAAGAGCTCGCTCGACAACACCCCCATCACCGCTGGCCCGCATGTCACAAACCCCCATGTCATCCACGTCGCCCGCCCGCCGATAGCCCCAGGCCACAGCGACAAGATACCCAAGACCATGATCGGCCCAAGGTGCAGCGCCATTACGTAGACAAACCCCGTCACGCTCGCCATCGTCCCGCGCTTCGCACGCACCGAGGCCCCGATCGCCAGCGCCGCCCCCAGCACCGAAGTCGAGATCGCCAGCGCTAACCCCGCGAAGATAATCTCCACCGGCACCCCGCCGAACACGCGGATCACCAGCAGCATCGGCGTCGCCAGCGCCGCCAAGATCACGATCTGCACCAGCGCGCTCAGCAACTTCCCGATCACGATCTGGCCCGCGGTCAACGGCGTCGTCAGCAGCGTCGCCAGCGTCCCCGTGCGGCGCTCATCGCAGATGCTCGGCCCGGCCAGGAGCGGGCCCATTAACGCCAGCATCACGTACTGAAACCACAGTACTGCCATCGTCAGCCCCGGCGCGAGCTCCTGCAACTCTTGCAACGCTCGCGCCCCTCCCCCCGAACGGCCACGCCCCTCTGTCACCCCGAAAAACACGATCAGCAACAACCCCAGCATCAACGTCGCATATAGCCCTCGACCCAGGTACGTCCCCCAACGCCGCCCCTGCGAGCGAACCTCCTTTTCGAAGATCGCTGTTGGGATCAGCCTCATCGGATTGCAACGACGAGCCCAACGCCGCCAACGCGGGCCACGGGAGGTTGACGGCGCGGCGCGCGACGTGCTCGACGTTTGCGCCGAATCTGGGACAGTGACCGCGTTCAGATCGTGGTCGTTCACTGCAACGCCCCCGTGGTCAGTTTCAAGAACGCGTCCTCGAGCTTCACACCCTCGGGCGTGAACGACGCAACCCGCGCCCCGCTCGCCACGAGTAATTCCAGCAGAAAATGGTGCCCGTGCTGCCCCGGCGTCAGCTCGACGATCACCTTCGGAGGCCCGCCCGAGGCCGTGCCGTTCTCCGTCGGCACGTCGATCACTTTCGCCACTCGCGCGTCGGCCTCGAGCTTGAGCTTCAAGCTCCTCGCCGTCGCGCCGCCCGTTTCGAGCACCACGCCGATGCGTTCCCCGCCGCGCACGCGCGACAGCGCGTCCTGCAACGACCCCGAGTACAGCAGCGTGCCGCGCTCGATGATGCCGATGCTCGTCGACATTTCGCCCAGCTCGGTCAGAATGTGCGAGCTGACCAACAGCACCTTGCCCATCCGTCCCAGCTCGGTCAGCAGCGATCGCATCTCGATCCGCGCCCGCGGGTCAAGCCCGCTGGCCGGTTCGTCCAGCAGCAGCACCTTGGGCTCGTGGATCAGCACTCGCGCCACGCCCAGGCGCTGCTGCATACCGCGCGACAGGCTGTCCACCATCGCCCGCCGCTTCACTGTCAGGTCGGTCAGCTCCAGCACCGAGTCCACGACCTTGCGTCGTCGCTTGCGCTCGATCTTGAACGCCGCGGCGAAGAACTGCAGGTACTCGTCCACCGTGAGGTCCTCGTAGACACCAAGGAAATCTGGCATGTACCCGATGATTTTGCGGATCTCGTCGCCGTCGGTGCGCACGTCGAGCCCGCCAACCTTGACCGAGCCCGAGTCGGGCCGCAACAGGCACGCGAGGATCTTCATCGTCGTGCTCTTGCCCGCGCCGTTGGGCCCGATGAACCCGAAGACCTCGCCCGGCCCGATCTCCAGCGTCAGGTTGTTCAAGGCCACCAGATCGCCAAATCGCTTGGTCAGCCCGCGGATCTCGATCAAGGTAAGCGCTCCGTTTTGGGGATGGGCAATGAAGTCTCTTGGACGCTTTCAACGGCATCGTCACTCGACTCTTCGAGCGAGGGTTCATCGCCGACCGGCTTCGCTTCCGGCTCGGTCGGGGTCGGCTCCTCGTCCACAGCGTTCGGAGTTTCTCCCGATGCTGGCTCCGTCAAAGATTCCGAGAGAGTGTTCGGCAGACCCAACCTCTTGGGCACACGGACAACCTTGGCTGCCACACGTGGATACTCCGGCAACGCTGGCGCCTGGAGCTCCACCGCTTCAACCCGCTGCTCGGCTTGCAACGGCACTAACACGCGAAACACGCGGGTGTGACCGTACTGCGCATCGCGCCCAACATCCGGCTCGCTCGGCCCGCCCGTCACAATCAGCGCCAACATCGCCCACTCGCCCGACGCGATCCGCTGCGCCATCGAGCACGAACGCCCCGCCGCCCCTGCCAACCCCGTGGTGAGCGACGCCGTGTCACCGCGCAGCGCCGACTTGGTCACGTCTGTCAGCGTCACGGCCTTGAGCGGATCGTTGCGGCTCAACACCGCGATCGACGCCGCCGACCCGCTCCATCGGCCGTTCGGGTCTGTCACGCCTGTGGCCACGTCGAACTTCAGCACTTGGCTCGCGAGCACGAGATATGCCGACTCGATCACGCCGCCGATCGGCAGGTTCGTCACCGTCGCTTCCCAAGTCTCTGCGTTCAATGACAGCACCGCACCCACCCGCGTCTCGCTCGGCCCGTCGTCCGCCGCCGTCCGGAACGTCCACTGCCCAAGCCACAGACTCTCCGGCACGTTGCCCGGCTCGCTCGCGATCAGCCCCGGCCTCTGCACGGTCTGGATCGGCGGAAACCCGCGCGGCTTGAGCCGCTCGAACTGCACCGTGGCCGAGATCCCGCGCCACCACGCCGCGTCGTTCACGCTGCCGATCGCAAAGTCCCCGCGACTGCCCGCGAAGATCCCCGTCACGCCCGACACCCAGGCTGGCCCGCGCCGCTTCGGGCTGCGCGGCGCGTCCATCACCACGTCCGTGATCGAAACGCGGTTCACCTGCGTCTCTGCGGATCGCAACAACGACGGCGCTGAGAACGCTCCGAGCGACGCGATCACGATCCACACCAACGCGGTCAGCCACGAAAAATGCTGCAGCTTTAATTTCTTCAGCACCAGCCCATCGAACGGCCCGACCAGCAAAGCCATCACGACCAGGCACGCGAAGATCCCGATGAACACGCCGTTCCCGATCGGCGGCACCGTGCTCAGCGAATCCAAGATCTGCTGCAACGCCGCGCGGCTCGCATGATCCGGGCCCGATTGCGTCTGCTGCCAGAAATTACTCGCCGAGTTCCCCTGCGCACGATTATCCGGCATTCGTACCGCGAACCGCAACGCCTCTGCCCACACCGACGAGTTCACGGGTGCCGAAGAAACCTCCGCCGTCATCTGCGGCTCAACACCGATCACCGTCACCCATCCCAGCCCGACCGGCCCCTCGCCGATCAACCCGGCCAGCTGCGAGTTCTCTCCGACCTTTACCGGCCAGCGCACACGCCAGCCTTCCGCGACACCCGCCTTGGTCAGCCTTACCGCTCGCCCCGCGACTTTCGCCGCCGGTTTGGGATCGAACCCGGGCGGCCTGTCCAGTGATGGTTCAGGCGCGTTCGGATCCTCGTCCGCTTTGGGCGGCGTGCCGGTAAAACGCCCTGGCGCGTAGCCCTCCGGCCGCGCCGGGATCCCCACCACCGAAAGCTTCACGGCCTCGCTCAATTCCACAGGTGTGTCGTGCCGCGACGATTCATCAAGCTCGATCAACCTCGACGATTCATCGCCCAACCAGCGCCGCCAGTTGTCCCCGGCCGCGGGCACCAAGAGCACCAACCGCCCGCCGCCGCTGACCCAAGTTCGCACGGCCTTGATCGCCGCCGTGTTCGCGCCGCGCAGCGATTCCGTCGGCACCACCAACGCCGCCAAACCGGCGTATGCCGACCAGTTCGTCGGCATGACGTCCGGGTCGACCGCGGCGCCGCGGTACTCGCGGCGAACCGGCGTGGAGCCGCCGTACCCGTACCACTGAGGACGCGCAGAGGAGATCGGGTTCTTCACTCGCAGTGCGCCCAGCGTCGAAGCGGGCAACAGCACACCGACCAACGCCTGGTCCTCGCACGACTCGTACTCCAGCGCCGCCTCATTGGCCGAACCCGAGACCAGCGTGGACCGCGAAAGCTTCTGCCACGCTCGCCCTTTCTCGTTCTGATCGATCAACGTGATCGACACGGTGTCTAGGTTCGCGGGCAGGCACACTGTCACCTGCACCGGCGCGCTCACGCCCGGCGTCGCCGCCGCAGGCGCAACAATCCGCGCCGCCTGCGTCGCGTCCTGCGCGTACTCAACGATCATGAGGCCACTAAAACCTTTCGGCCCGCCGGTCAGCCACACGGTCATCGGCGTCCATTGCTCAACAGGCACCAGCCCGCCAAACCCGAACTCGACTTTGTCGATCGTGACATCGTTGGTCTTCTTTGCAGCAAACAAATCCCCGAACTGAGCCCGGGCGCTCGGAACAAGAACCATCAACAGCATCAACAGGAACGCCTTCGGTAGGTCGGCTCTGCGAGCCGACTCTTCCTCTCTCTTCCTTGTCACCGCCGAATCACTCCGCATCGCAGCACGCTCCGAGATTTCGTCAACGTGATTGGGTCCAACGCGAAGAGTCGGCTCGGAGAGCCGACCTACAACATCCACGACCAGATTCACGTCCAGGTCTACACGTACACCTTGCGGTTGTACACGAACCACTCCAGCATCACCACGCTCAGCGCCGCCAGCAGCAGATAGGGCCAGAGCTTCCGCGCCGACTTCGCGCCCGCCTCCGCGTTCGCAGTCACCGTCCGCGACGCAAGGTCCAGCCGGTCCACCGACGCCACGTTCGATTCGTCCGCGTCCAGCAGGTTCGACGCGAACGTCCGCACGTTGCGACCCGCCCTCGTCACGTCCGTCAGCCCGCTCGGGCCCTTCCAGGAAACTTCGATCACGCCGTGGTTCCGGATCGGCCCAAACACGACCTTGCCATCGCCACCCACGATCAATGGCTCGGTTTTCCCGTCCGCCACTTTCACCTCGGCGTCGCTCGCCCCGACCGGCAACCGATCGCTGAGCACCGACCCAGGCTGCACCGTCTGCGCCTGCCTCCCCACGCTCCCGTTCCCGCCCATGTAGTCCACGCCCGAGGCCAGGAACACGAGAAAACTCACATCAAACGGCCAAGTTGATTCTGCGGTGTCGAACGGCACCACGATTGCACGCCAGTCCTTGCCCCCGGTCTCGACGATCGCCACGCCCTGATCGCACGTCGCAAGAACCGTCGCCGCGCCCGCGCCCATCGCCTCAGCCTTGGCGATGTCCTCCGGTTTTTCCGAGGCCGACCGCGGTACCACGTCCACCTGCCGCGACGCCGCAATCGTGAGCGAATCTAGATTCACTAGTCGCATGACCGGGTGCTGGCGGTTCCAATCTAGGATCAAGCTCACCGGCCCGCGGCCCTTGTCGATCAGCCCCGCGCCCGCTGGCACGGCGTTGAGCACGATGTACCGCCCCGGCGGCAGCCCGCGTGCCTTCTCGCCGCCCGGCAGCCAGCCGTCGAGAACAACAACATCGAAATCTGCGGTCTTCCCGTCAAGCACCAGTTTATCGAACTCGGCCGTGCTGTAGCGCTGTAGCTTTGACAACGGCAGCGACTCGAGCGCGTTGCCCAGGAACAGGTTCCCCGTCGTCACCCACGCGACCGAGAGCTTTTTGGCTGGCGGCACGACCAGCCACGCGCGGTTGTCGGAGTCGAGCGCATCGCGCGACGCGGCGTCGGCCGTCGCGTCGGGCTCGAGCCCGATGAGCCGCACGCGAACGAGCCCGCCCTCGGTGCGATCGAGTGTAAAGACCACGCCGCCGACGCCGACGTTGAGCTTGGGAGCGGGGCCCGAGTCTGCCGTCGGCTTCGATGAGTTCTCGCTCGCGGCAGCGCCGCCCGCCGTCGCACGGACCGCCGTGCTGGCGCTCGCGCCGCCATCGACCGCATTTTCCAGAGCCGCGGCTGGCATCTGCACGCTCTTGACGCCCGCCACCGCGCCGTCGATCGTCAGTTCAACATCAACCTTCCGCGCCACCCGCATCGTCGATTGCAGCCCGACGAAGACGCTGAGCTTGGCGGGCGCATCAAAGGCTCGCTCAGAGCGCAGCCCGGTGATGCCGACGTTCCCCGCGTCGGTCTGCCCGATGCGCTCGAACAGGAACGTGTCGTCCATGCCCGGCTTGCTGCTGGCCGCGTCGGGGATCGCGCCGTCGGAGTACAGATGGATTGAAGCCTGCGAGCCCAGGTCGAGGCCTTCGATCTCTAGCGTCGTGCCCGTGGTCGAATCGGTCATGCTGCGGCGCGGCGCGTGGGCTTTGGCGAGCCGCATCGCCTCGTCTATCCGCGTCGGAGCGTCCGTCGGCGTGACCGCGTTGATTGCGGCCTTGAGCGCGTTCTTGTCGGCGGTGAACTGCTGGCGGACCTCGGCCGTGGCGTCGAACGCGATCACCATCGCCTGATCGCCCGACTCCTTCATGAACAGCCCCGGCTCGCTGAGCGACTCAACAAGATCACGGGCCTTTTTCTTCGCGGAGTCGAGGCGAGTGACGAGGTCGCCAGAGATGCGCGTCGGGTCGCCGTCGGTCGAGGACATGCTGGCCGAGCGATCGATGAGGATGATGTGTCGCGAGCCCTGCGCGGACTGGCCCTTGATCTGCGGCTGGGCGATGGCGATGAGGGTGGCCGCGAGGATGATGAGTTGAAGGATGAGCAGGATGTTGCGGCGGAGCTTCTGGAACGGCGCGTTGGCCTGAAGATCTTGGATGGCTTTCTTCCACAGCAGCGTGGTCGAGACTTCCATGTCGCGGCGGCGGAGCTTGAGGAAGTAGAGGATGATGAGCGAGGGGATCGCCACGGCGGCCGCGATGCTGGCGAGTACGGGGGTGAGCCAGGTCATTGGGAGGGCTCCGAGAGCGAGACAGCGACACAGCGAGGCAGCGAGACAGGGGAGGAATGCAGATGACTACGGAGGGCATCAGTGATGAATTGTGTGAAAGGCTTGCTCATTCGTTGAGGGTTCCTTTGCTTCGAGCGTTGGTGGCTTCGAGAGAAAGGATAAGTGCTTGCAGGATCCGAGCGGACTCGCCGATGAGATCGCTCAACTGAACATCGGGTCGCATCATCTGAGTGCGAACCGCGATTTCGAACTGGATAGAAAGCTCCGCGAGCGAACCTCGCGCCCACTCGGAGAAATCGGAGGTATTCGGCTCGGCTCTGTCTCGCATGCCCCTCAGCGATGTTTGATGGCACCGATACCGCTGCGCGACGCATCTGGTTCGTCAGTCCGAACCGTTCGTTCGCTGGCATCTCTCGGGTTGCGTCATAAACCGCCACGCAAAGTTCGGTCGCTCGCTGCCAAGCCACAAAATCGCGAAATGTCCGCACCGGCGCGTATCTCGGCCTTGTGCCCTCCCCTGTATCGCTGCCTCGCTGTCTCGCTGTCTCGCCCATTACGTCACCACCCCGCGCTTCCGCAAGTAGTCCAACAGCAACGTATCTACCGGCGTATCGCTCTTCAGCGTCAGCAGCGTGATCTCACGCCGCGCACAGAACTCGCGCAATTGATCGCAGTACGCGGCCAAGTTCGCTTTGTATCGCTTGAGCAGCGGCGCGGAGATCGTCACTTCCGTTAAGTCGCCGTCTTCCATGTCCTTCAATCGCAGGTCGCCGGTGATCGGCGGCTCGACTTCCTGCGGGCTGAGAACTTGGATGCAGAACACGTCATAGCCGCGGCCGACGAGCATGCGCAGGCCAGCCTCATAGCCGTCTTTGAAGAAAAAGTCGGAGAAGATCAGCATCACGCCCTTGCCGCGGCGGGTGAGAGCGATGCGTTCGGCCGCTTGGCGGAACGAGAACTGACCGCCGGGCTCGACGCTGGTGATGAAGCGCGCGAGGTCCTGCGTGCGTCGGCGGCCGCGCAGATCGCGCACCGCATGAATGACCGAATCGCCTCGGACGCTGGGGCTGAGATCGGCCGAGGCCTCGGCCTTCTCATCGCCGCTCGGGCCGCGCTCGCCTGCAGGAACGCCGCCCATGTACGTCGCGGCGACCCGGTTGAGGTTCACCAGCCCGACATACGCGAGCGCCATCGCGGCTCGCTGCATAAAGAGAAACTTGTTCGGCTCGCCCGTGTCGCTGCTGGCGCTGGCGTCGATCACGACGTGCAGGGCGAGGTCTTCTTCTTCGAGGAAGAGCTTCAAAAAGAGCCGATCGAGCCGGCCGAAGATGTTCCAGTCGATATGCCGCAGGTCGTCGCCGCTGACATACTGGCGGTGATCGGCGAACTCGACAGATTGCCCGCGTTTCTTCGAGCGGCGCTCGCCCTTGAGCTTGCCAGCGAAAACTTTACGCGAGGTGATGTCCAGGCCGCTGATCTTGGCGATGAGCTGGGAGTCGAGAAGATCCTCGATTGATTTGGGGCGGGTGATGTTGAGGGTGCGGATCATGGGATGGAACGCAGAGGGATCAGAGGAGATTAGAGGAAAGCGGAGATGAGATTGCGGCCGGAGAAAAGGCGGAAGGAGAAGACGATGCGGGCTGGGTTCTTCTTTTGACAGAGATGAGATTGATTTGGCGGTAGATTCCGTCGCGCATGTGCGGCACGTTGAAGTTCAGGAGCAAATCAAGCGGGAGATCGGCGGAGCGCAGATAGCTGGTCAGTTGGGCGAGATGGATGTTGGGAACAGATTCGATCGATTTCAGCTCGACCACGACAAGGCCGCCGACCACGAGATGGAGGCGCTGCCCGGACAGATCGATTGATTTGTACCTCAGCACGACCGGTGCTTGCCGCTCAAAGTCGATCCTGCGACTGGATAGTTCGTAGGCCATCGCATCCTCATACAAACGTTCGAGCAAACCCGGGCCGAGTATCGAGTGGACCTCCATCGCGCAGCCGATGACCGCCTCGGTAAGCTTGTTCCAAGCTTTAGGCACCTCCGGCGGTAACCGCCCGTTCCAAACTCGTTCTTCGCTTTCACCCATTCTAACTCTCCGCGTCCCTCTGATCTCCTCTGCACCCTCTGCGTTATGGCTTTTCAAACCTTCGCCGGTTCCGTCTGCGTCAAATCAATAATCTGCTTCACCAGATCATCCTGACTGACCCGGTCCGCCTCGGCCTCGAAGTTCAGGATTAGGCGGTGGCGCAGGCACATCGTCGCGATGGCTCGGACGTCCTTGAAGCTAACGTGGAATCGGCCGTCGATCAGGGCTTTGACTTTCGCGCCCAGCAACAACGCTTGGGCACCGCGTGGTGAGGCGCCGCAGCGGATGTACTTGTTGGCCGGGCCGCCCGCGCCGCCAGCGGCCGTGGCGGTGCCCGCGTGGGTGGCGAGGACGAGTCTGGCGACGTACTGCTGGACGTGGGGCGCGACGATGACGCCGCGGACGAGGTCTTGCATTTTAATGATCGCAGGGCCGTCGAGGATTTTGGAGACTTCAGGGTTGATGGTGCCGGTGGTGCGGTCGAGGATGGTCATGAGGTCGTCCATCTGCGAGTAGCCGACGACGATTTTGAAGATGAAGCGGTCGAGCTGAGCCTCGGGGAGCGGGTAGGTGCCTTCTTGCTCAATGGGGTTCTGGGTGGCGAGCACGAGAAAGGGTTTGTCGAGCTTGTAGGTGTTGCCAGCCACCGTCACGCTGCGCTCTTGCATCGCTTCGAGGAGGGCGGATTGCGTTTTGGGAGTAGCGCGGTTGATCTCGTCGGCGAGGACAACCTGGGCGAAGATGGGGCCGCGTTGGAACTCGAACTTTCGTCGGCCGGTGTCGGGGTCTTCCATCACGATGTTGGTGCCGATGACGTCGGCGGGCATCAGGTCGGGGGTGAACTGAATGCGGCTGAAGGGGAGGTTTAGGGTTTGCGCAAGAGTGCGGACGAGGAGAGTTTTACCCAGGCCGGGGACACCTTCGAGGAGTACGTTTCCGCCGCAGAACATGGCGATGAGGACGGCCTCGACGACTTCGCCGTGCCCGACGACGACCTTGCCGATCTCGGCCTTGAGCTTGGTGAAGGTGGCACGGAATTGCTCGCAGTGCTCGCGGACTTCGGCGGGGGTTTGCATGTCTTCGGGGGATTTGATGGTGGCCACGGGTGGTGCTCCTTATTACTGATCCGACATCTCGTCGTTGGCGCGTTTTTTGGCTTTGAGGAGTCGGGACATATCGCCGGACGCGTCGGCAGGTTTTTTCTTGTCGGCGGTATTGAGCTGAGCGTCGGCGGGCGTGCGCGCGGCGGGCGACGATGGAGATTCGAGCCCGACACCGGCGGAGACTCGGGCTTTTTGCGCGGGCGTGGCCTCGAACTTGACGGCGCGGGTGTCGGCGGCAAGCTGGGGCGCGAGGACTTGCACGCCGTCGGCCTTGGAACGGTCCTGGATAGATTGGCGGGCGCGTTGGCGGGCGGCCTGGAGCGAGTCCATCTGTTGCCCGGCCTTGCGCTTGGCGGGGGAGAGAAGGCGCTGGACCGCGGCCATGATCGCGCGCGGCTCGATACGCACACGGCGGACGCCGACATCGACGAGGAAAAGCCCGATGGCCGCGAGCGCGACGGCCAGCCAGATCGGCTTTGTGGCGACGGGCATGGTCAGGCCCGTGCGCGTCCACAAATCGTCCTTGATCGGATCGCCCGTGAGCACTCGGCCGCCGGTCATGGCGGCGACTTGACGCAGCAGCGGCTCGTTGTCTTCGAGCATCCGGTACTCGTCGGCGAAGGGGCGCGTGATCGCGGCCTGAACCGAGCCGCGGATGATCTCGCCCTCTTTTTCGCCGGGCGCGGTGTAGACAAAGCTGCTGACGTAGGAGCCGGCTTGCTGGGTTGGCACGACGGTTTCGTAGCGGCCCGGGCCGACTTGTTTGAGTTCGACGTCCTCGCCCTTGCCGTCGGGCGTGGCGAGGCGGCCTTTGAAGTTGGCGAAGTTCAGCCGCTCGCCCTTGTTGTCGAGGGCTTCGACGATGATCTGGGTCTGGTCGCCCTTGGTCTCGGTGACGACGCGGATGTTGGGTGATGCGGCGGGGCGCATGGCCCAGCGGATGTGCTGCTCCCAGAATTGCTTGAAGTTGGACCACGCGACCCAGGACGCGCCCCAGCGGGTGTTGGCTTCGCTGGTGTAGGCGATGGTCTTGCCCAGCCCGTATTGCCACTGAGCCATGATGGGGTCGTTCTCTTTGCCGCGGAGGGTGACGAGGGAGAGCCCGTCGCGGTCGGCGGCCACGACATAGCCGGTGATGGGCGGGACGGTGCCGCCGATGCCGCGGAAGGTTTCGAGTGCGGAGCCGGTGACGGCGGGCGAGAAGGGCGTGCCTTCCCAGATAAGGCTGCGTTTTATGGTTTGCGCTTCTTTGATGAAGATCTGGGGAAGGGTGCTGACCTTGTTGGCGGGAATGTCATAAAACTTTCCGCCGGTGAATTGCGCGATGCGTTTCAACGTGCTCTGGTCGCTGGGACCATGGCAGGCGATGCCGACGGTGCTGATGCTGATCTTGGCGTCTTTGAATTTTTGGAGTAGCGCGTTCGAGGGTGCCTGCGGGTCGCCGTCGCTGATGATGATCGCGTGCTTCTGCCCGGCGTCGGCGGCCTTGAGTCCCTTGTAGGTTTGCTCGAGGATCGAGCCGAAGTCGGGCATGTCGCCAAAGACGAGGTTCTGGATCGCTTTCTTGATGGCTGAACCGTCGCCGACCTCGCGAAGCGGGTAGACCCAATCTTGGCCTTGCTGCCAGTTGTACTCGATGATTCCGGCCAGGTCGCGGCGCGAGAGCGCGTTCACCGCGGCCTCGCAAACTTTTTTGCCGTAGTACACGCCCTCGGGGATCTCAACCGAGTGCATGACGAGCGCGAGTGCGCCTTTGGGCATCTGGCGTTTCTGGGGCGGGTCGAGCTTGATGGGGAGAGCGTCTTCGAGAGGCGAGCCGATCCAGCCGCCAGCGCCGAAGGAGTTGGGGCCGCCGATCATGATGAGCCCGCCGCCAGCGTCGTGGATGTACTGCTTAAGGTCGTCCTGCTGCTTCGTGCTGAAGTTGCTGGCGGACTCGTTGACCATGATGATGGCGTCGTAGCCGACCATTTCCGCGAGGGTGGACGGGAGGCCTTCGCCGGTGGCGGTGACGGCGTTGATCTTGCACTCGTTAAGGACGCGGAGGATGTGTTCAGAATCGGCGGTGGTCTCGGCGAGGACGAGAACCTTTGCTTGACCAACGACGAAGGTGACGCCGGTGGTGCGGTTGTTCTCGGCGATGGTGTCGCCGATGGATTTGCCGTTGATGACCTCGGGCTCGAAGACGGCTTCGAACCTCTGCGGGCCGTCGCGAGGCGGGGCGACGGTGACGACTTTGACGTTGGCGCCTTGCTGGAGTTCGATCGAGATGCCGAGGGACGAGGAATCGGAATCGAGGTCGACGGGCTCGCCGTTCATGAGGAGCGAGAGGCGGCCTCGGGTGGCCCGCGTGGCGGTGATGGCGACCTTGATCGAGACGTTCTCGCCCGAGCGAGCGGTGGCGGGGGCGACGACGCGATCGACCAAGACCTCGCCCTCGTACTTGTATTTGAGGGAGATAAAGTCGATGGGGACGCGGGCGGCCTTCGCGGCTTCGGCGGCTTGCAGGAGGCTGCCGACGGTTTCGTTGCCGTCAGTGATGAGGACAAGGCGGTTGGCGGCGTCGGCGGGAGCAACAGCCATGGCGAGGCGGACACCGCTGGCGAGGTTGGTGCCGTCAAGCGTGCCGACGTGCTGGCGTTCGACACGAGTGGTGAGCTTGCTGGGAAGTGATTGGACGAAGGCTTGTTTGGCGACGGTGATGAAGCCGGTGAGATCCTGCGGCTGAGCTTTGCCCTTGGCGATGGCGTCCTCGACGTACTTGGCCATGAACTGTTGAGCGCCGCCAGAGACAGACTGGCTGACGTCGAGGATAGCGGTGACGGCGACGGCCTTAGACTGGTCGCGCCACTGCGGCTCGGCGAGGGCGGCGCTGATGAGAGTGATGACGAGGAGGCGGACGGCGAGGGCGACCCAGCGCGTGACGGAGCCGAGCCCGCTGAGGCTGCGGCGGCCGATCCAGACAGTGAGGGCTCCGAGGATCGGGACGAGGGCGAGCCACTCGACGGAGTCGAATTGGATAGGGCCGAACGTAAAGGACGCGGCCAGGGTTGTGATGGACGTGCCTGCCGTGGTCACCCGCCGTGGCCCTCCTTGGTGTTGCTGGTGGAACTGTTGTTTGATCCATTGTTGGATCTTGGAGTGTTGTTGGAGCTAGACGCGGCAGGCTTTGGCGGTGGCTCGAAGCGTGCGGGGAACCCGAGCACTCTGTTGTTGCCCGAGTCTAGAGCGTACACGGTATCGCCGAGGATCGTCACGCCCCAGGGGCTGGCGAGGTGTCCCTTGCCGCGGCCAGCGGAGCCGTAGATGCCGAGGCTTTGGCCGGTGTTGAGGTCGATGCGTTGGATGCGATTGCCGCCGAACTCGGCGACGAGGGCGGTGTGGTCGGGCAGGAGCTGCAGGCCGTAGGGGAACTTGAAGCGGCCGGGGGCGTCGGAGGGTTCGTCTGCGGCGCCGATCCAGCGGATGAGGGAACCGTCGAGGGTGAAGACGCCGAGGCGGTGGTTGCAGGCGTCGGCGACGATAAGCTGGCGGGAGATTGCGTCTACGGCGAGCGATTGAGGGCGGCTGAGCTCGACGTGGTCGGGGGTTGCGGAAGAACCAAAGGTGCCGAAGGAAGAGAAGAAAACGTAGGAGTTGAGATCTTGACCCGGCGCGAGCGGCGCGGGGATGTAAATGTTGACGCGGTCGTTGCCGCCGTACTCGCTGATGTAGAGGCGTTCGACCACGGTGTTGTCGGCGGACATGAGGACAGCGATGTCGGTAGGGAAAATGAGTTGGCCGTCGCCCTTGCCGTAAGAGCCGATGGTGGCGAGGAGTTCGGGGTCGCGCTTTCCCTCATAGGAATCACCCGGGCGGTAGATGCGGACGCGGTGGTAGTGGGTATCGGCGACGTAGACGAGCATCTCGCCGCCTGCACCGGGGGCGACAGTAATGCCGGTGGGTTTGCCAAACTCGAACTCGGGCATGCGCCAGCCGCCGAGGTACGCGCCGGTTTTGGGATCGAGCTTTTGGATCCGGGCGGTTTTGTCGACGACCCAGAGCGCGCCCAGGCCAGCGTCGATGCAGCGCGGGTACGAGAACTGGCCTGGCGAGCGCCCGACCTCGCCGAAGGAGACTGAGACGGGGATGAGGTTGGGCTCTTTGGGGCTGGAGGAGTGAGAGCAGGCGGCGAGGATAATGAGGAGGGACGCGAGTGACGCGAGAGCGAGCGGCCCGCACACGTTGAAGATTTTGGTACGCCTCTTCATCGTTACTCATGGTACTTGGGAATGGCGCGGAAGATGCAGATGCCGAGAGATGCCATCGCAACGTTTGACGGCCCGAGGGAGGCCGGTAGGAATGGTCGTTCATTTCGAAAGTCATCCGCGAGCACGTGCGAGCATCGGCTGATGGCTGTACGGCCCGCGACCGCCGCTGGGTTTGCCTACCTCGGTGCTTGTCTCGATTGTCCGGCACACCCTCGTCCCCCGATCGCTCGTCTTAGCGCTTTCCTCGCTTGGGGTCGAAGGCCTCGCGCAGGCCTTCGCCCACGAAGTTCAGGGCCAGCAGCGTCGTCCCCAGAAGCAAACAGGGGAACAGCAGCAGCCACCAGTTTGATTGGTACGGGTTCAGTTCCGACAGCCCGTCGGCCGCCAAGTTCCCCCAGCTCGGCAGCGGTGGCTTCACGCCGATCCCCAAGAAACTGAGGAACGATTCCTGCAAAATCGCCTGCGGCACCGTCAGCGTCGCGTACACCGTGATGGGCCCGAGCAAGTTTGGCAGCAGGTGCCGCGTGAAGATCCGCCTTGTCGGCACCCCGATCGCCCGCGCCGCCTCGATAAACGGCTGATTCTTCAGGCTCAACACCTGCCCGCGCACAACCCGCGCCATCGTCAGCCAGCTCACGCCCCCGATCGCCACCAGCAACGTCACCACGTTGATCGAGTTCTGCACGCCCAGCGAGATCTCACCCGTGCCCAGCCGATCGAGGGCCGCCTCTTCCAATCGCTTCGTGGTGCCCGGGGCGGCGCGGTCGTGCTCGGGCAGCGCCTCCAACTCGCGCGCCACCAGCGCCTGTCGCTCCACCGCCACCGCCGCCACACGAGCCGTCAGCCTTCGCTCCACGATCGAATCTACCGCGACCGCCAGCAGAACCACCAGCAAGATGTACGGCAGCCCGTACAAAATATCGACGATCCTCATGAGCACGGCGTCGACCCGCCCGCCCGCGTACCCCGACACCGCGCCGTACACCGTCCCGATCACCACGCTCAGGAGTGCGGCCGCGATCCCGATCAAGAGCGAGATCCCGCCGCCCGTCAAGCACCGGTAGAGCAAGCTCCGGCCAAGCACGTCCGTCCCCATGCTGTGCCGCAGCCAGTGCGTCCCGACCGGCGATGCCGCGTTCAACTCTCGCGATATCGGCCCGGACGAACTCTTCATCGCCTCGGCCGCCGAAACCTCGTGCCGGGCTGCGATCTGGGCAACCACCGCTGGCTCGACTAGCTCGTGCATCCGGAGCGCGTCGTCCTCGCGCGGCGGCCACCACGACGGCGGCAACCGCCCCGCCTTGGGAGTCCCTGCGTTGTAGCGCGGCGCACCGCCCGATTGGTTTGCTCTCGATTCCGCCGTGACCGACGAGCCTAGGGCCCCGCCCGCGTCCGCCGCCGCGTACGCCGAATCTTTCCCCAATGTCCACGGCAGCGTCACCACGCACGCCAGCACGATCGCCGACAAGAACACCAACCCGAGCACGCCCGCGATGCTCCGCGTCAGCGGGTTGTCGCGGCCTGGGGCCGGGGCGTTCAAGGCTGGGACTGATTCGTCGCTCATGAAGTGAAACGGTTCAACAGTGGATCAGGGCTTGCATTCTTCGACGAGGTTGGTCGACCGCCGGAGACGAGGTCGCACGAGACACCCCCGCGCGCCGAGGGAGTGCTAGTAACCCCACGGCCGGCGGCGCCGGATAGTAACGCACGCCACCAGAGCACGTTGCGATTTTTCACTCGCCGTGAACTGCCCCCAGATCTCGGATAGGCTGCACCCATGCTCTCACTTACAATGCCCGCCCTCGTGCTCTCTCTCTTCAGCGCGCAGCCACCGCAAGAAGCCGGGCCGCCCCCGTCGCGCTTTCCGGTACCCGCCGAGGTCATGGCCGAGATCTCCAGCGGTTCCTGCGGCAGCGATATCGAGTCTCTTGTCTCCTTCGGCACTCGTCACACGCTCTCGGACACTACCTCAAAGAAACGCGGCATCGGAGCCGCCCGGAACTGGATCGCCGACCAAATGAAGCAGGCCGACGCTGGCCGGGGCATTCTCGAAGTTCGTCTCGAAGAGTTTGACGTACCGCCCACGCAACGCCTCCGGAACGGCGCGCACCTGGCCAACGTTGTCGGCGTGCTCAAGGGTACCAAGTACCCTGACCGCCGCTATTACGTGGTGGGGCACTACGACAGCCGCAACAGCGACGGCAACGACGCCGTCGGCGACGCGCCGGGCGCCAACGACAACGCTTCGGGCACCGTTGTCGTCCTGCAGATCGCGCGAGCGCTCGCGGCCACGCCGCTCGAATCCACGGTTGTCTTCCTGTACACGGCTGGTGAAGAGCAGGGTTTGATCGGAGCGAAGTATCACGCCGACCAAGCGAAGACTCGGGGTGAAAAAATCTTGGCCGTGCTCAACAACGACATCGTGGGTGATCCTGAAGGAAACTTGAATCACGAGGGAGGCAACCCGATCGGCTTTAACCTCGATGAGGTTCTGAATCGCGCCGGTCAACAAGTAAGAACCGCACCCGGGCCCGGCGTCGTTCGAGTTTTCTCTGAGGGCATCCCTCGCTCCATGACCGCCGAGAAATATGCCGAGGTCCGAAGCCTCGCCGCCGAGAACGACTCGCCCAGCCGTCAGCTCGCTCGCTACGTCGCCGACGTCGCGCGGCGCGAGTCTACTTTCATCCAGCCCAAGCTCATCTTCCGCAACGATCGTTTCCTGCGCGGCGGCGACCATTCGTCTTTCCTGGATAACGGCTTCCCGGCCGTCCGCTTCACCGCGCCTCACGAGGAATACTCGCGCCAACATCAGGACGTGAAGACCGAAACACTCTCCGATGGCACGACAAAGCACTTCGGCGACACGGCCGAGTTTGTGGATTATCGCTACCTTCGCGACGTCGCTCGCCTCAACGCAGCCACGATTATCTATCTCGCCAACGCACCCTCGACGCCAGCCAACGTCCGCGTCATTACCGCCGAACTCACCAACTCGACAACTCTTCGCTGGACTGCGAGCCCCGAGCGCGAAACCACCGGCTACGAGATTGTCTGGCGCGACACCACGGCCGCAGATTGGCAGGAATCCAAGGCCGTGGGCAACGTCACGGAGATCACGCTGCCGCTCAGCAAGGACGACCTCTTCTTTGGCGTCCGCGCGATCGACACTGAGGGCTACCGAAGCCCGGTAGGTTTCGCCGCGGCCGCGCCGATGTAGTAATCGCACGCATCTGACCGCCGACCCGCCTCCTCGACCCAAGCTTGTGGCACAACCGACCCACCTGTGTCTTCTCTTTCTACTCTTTTCTTTTCCTTCCTCGCCTCCTCACGCCGGACCTCGCATGACCCAATCTCTCGCCTGGGCCCTCGGCATCGGCCTCTTCGCCACGCTCCTCGCCTGGCCGCTCGGGTGGTGGCTGCGACGCTCGCCGCGCACCGCCATTTTCTGGGTCATCACGCCGCTCTTCATGCCCAGCTATCTGGCCTACGCCGGCTGGGGGCTGCTTCGCGCACCCGGGTCGTTTGTAGGCGACCGTCTAGAGCTCTTCGCCGAGCAAGGCCATCGCTGGGCCCCCATCGCCGCTGGCCAAGCTCTCGCGTTCTTGGGCCTGGGGCTCTGGTGCGCGCCCATCGCGGCGATCGTCCTCGCCGCCGCGTTCCGCTCAATCAACCACTCCGTCCTCGAATCCCTCCGCCTCGATTCCTCTTCTCCGTTCCGCCGCGCCCTCACGCTCGTCTCGCTCACGCGCCGCAGCCTGCTCGCCGCTGTGGCCGTCGTCGCGCTGCTGATGCTCGGGTCGGCCATCCCGCTGCATCTGGCGCAGGTCAAGACCTTGGCAGTGGATCTCTGGTTCGAGCTCGACAACACGCCCGCTCGCGACCACTGGCGCGTCTGGCTCCACGCTTGGCCTCTCCTGCTCATCGCGATTGCTGCGGGCTGGTTCATCGCGGGTCGCCTCGCCGACCCCGATCCGACCGGCGACGCTACGGCGAATCTTCCCGAGTACTCGTCCGCGCGCCAAACCATCACCGCGCTGCTCGCCCCGATTTTCGTTCTGGCCCTCGCCGTCGGCGTCCCCATCGCGCTTTATGCCACGCGGCTCAACTCCTTCAAATCTCTTCAACTCTTCTGGACGCTCAACGCCCGCGCCGTCGCCCACACCGCGACGATCGCCGCCCTCGTCGCTCTGTTCGGTTTCATGTTCGCCGTTCTCATCGCGTGGGGGCTCGAATCGCGCCGACCCGCTTCATCACTCATCCGCGTGATGGTCCGCCTCACCGTCATCCTCGGCCTCGTCCCCGGCGTCCTCATCGGCTCGGTCGTCAACCGCACCCTCGGCTCCTTCACATGGCTCGCCGAAAGCCCTCTTATCGTCGTCGCGGCCCACCTCGGCCGCTTCGCGCTCGTCCCCGCCCTCGTCGCCTGCTGGGTCGTGCGCCACGAGCCGAGTTCTCAGCGCGATCTGCGAACCCTCGAAACCGGCAACCGCTTCATCCCTTGGCTGAAAACCTCGGGCCTCCCAGCGCTACCGAGTCTTCTCGCCGGGGGGCTCGCTGCGGGTTTACTCAGCCTCCACGAGATCGAGTCCGCCGTCCAGGTCATGCCCCCCGGCCAAGAGAGCCTCCCACGCCAGATCCTCCAATATCTCCATTTCTCTCGTCTCGAAGAGATGTCCGCTGCCGCCCTCTGGTTGGTCCTGGTTGGCCTCGCCCTTGCGGCCATCACCGCGCACCTGCTCCGCCCGCTCCTCAGCACTTCAACAATTCGCAGAACAAGGGTGTGATCGCAACGAGAGCGGGTAAGTTCGCCCGGTTGTCGTCGAGGTTGACGATGGCGAGAGTTGGCGGCGTGTACCATGTTTTCGCGTGCCAGTTGAAAATGAACAACCTGTTCGCCCGCTGCTGCGGATGCGGGACCTGGCGGTGTCGTTCGACAACCGAGGCGGGCCGCGCTTGCGCGCCGTGGACGGCGTGCGGATGACGATCTATCCGGGGCAAACGGTGGCGGTGGTCGGTGAATCAGGGTGCGGCAAATCCGTGACCGCGCTAAGCACGTTGCAGTTGGTCCCCAGGCCGCCGGGCAGGTTTGATCGCGGAGAGGTGCGGTTTAATCCGGCGTGCCGCGGCGACGAGAACGGCGGCGGCGTGGACCTGCTCAAGCTGAGCGAGCGCGAGATTCAACGCGTGCGCGGCAACCAGATCGCGATGATCTTTCAGGAGCCGATGACCTCGCTCAACCCCGTGTACACCGTCGGCGAGCAGATTAGCGAGGCGGTGCGGCTTCACCAACTGGCGGACGCTTCGGCGGCCCGGGAGATCGCGATCGCGGCCATGAACGACGTGGGGATCCCCGACGCCGCCCTGCGGATGAAGGCGTACCCGCACCAGTTCTCGGGCGGGATGCGGCAGCGCGTGATGATCGCGATGGCGCTGGCGTGCAAGCCCAAGCTGCTCCTGGCCGATGAACCAACAACGGCGCTCGACGTGACGATCCAGGCACAGATTTTGGAGCTGCTCGCGGACCTTAAGCGAGCGCGCGGGATGGGGATCATGCTCATCACACACGACCTGGGGATCGTGGCCGGGCACGCCGACGTGGTGTGCGTGATGTACGCAGGGCGGGTGGTGGAATACGCCGGTGTTTACGAGCTTTTCCGGCGTCCTTTGCACCCGTACACGCGCGGGCTTCTGTCCAGCATCCCGCGGCTGGGTGAGCGGCGTGAGCGGCTGACGACGATCAAGGACGTGGTGGAGAACGAGGCGGAGTTCACGCGGCTTTCGGGGGCGGGTCAGGGCGTTCGGCCGTGGTGGCCTTGGCATCACCCTCCGCGCGATCTCGTCCTCGACGAGACGGCGGCGGGCGCGAGAGATTACGCGTTGTATGAGGTCGAGCCAGAGCACTGGGTGGGGCTGTGGCGGACGAGCGCGGTAGTGGCGGGGACGCGGCCGACGCGCGAGCCGGACCTGGCGTTCGTGCGCGAGCCGCGCGAGAACCCCGCCGGTGAGGGGAACGGGCGGAACGACGAAGGACGCAGCGATCAGGGGGAGGTGCCGTCGTGCGCGTGATGATTCTGGCGGACGAGCTGTTCGCGTCGCGCGAGCGGGCGATGCTGTCGCGGCTTGAGGTTGGCATGGCCGACGAGGGCGTGCGCGTGATCCACGCGATCCCCGAGCGTGCGGCCGGGCGGGTGGACGCGCGCGGGCCGGAGATTTTTTCGCAGGCGATCACCTACAGCGACGTGGCGATGCCGTTTGCGGACCGGTTCCGGGCGGCCTCACTCGCGCGGTCGTTGGAAGAACTGGTCACCGACGAGAACCCGGTCGATGTCATCCACGTCTTCGGCGGTGGGGTGTGGAACCTTGGCATTCAGCTCGGCAAGCTGACCGAGGCGGGCGTGGTGCTGGAGGTTTGGCGCAGCGGGCTGGCAGCGCGAGCGAGCTCGACGCGCGAGAAGCATGGCCCGCCGATTGTCTTCCTGGCACCGGATCCTTCGATCGAAAGATTGCTCTTAGCGGAGGGGCCCGGCGTGACGGTGCGGCTGGCACCGTGGGGCGTGCATGTTGGGAGCCAGTCGCGCGAGATCCTCCTCGAGAATCGCACGCCGTCGGTGATGGTCATCGGAACGGGGCGCGACCCTAGGCCCTACGCGGCGGCTCTGGAAGGGATCGCACAGGCGGTGAACTCCGGGCTCGATTGCATGATTTTTATGGACGCGCTGGCGGCCCACCGAGCCCGGGTCTGGCCGCTGGCGCAGCGTCTAGGGCTCTTGTCCAGGCTTTCGCTCATCGAAGAGCTGGAGGGGCGACGCGACCTGGTGTTGCTGGGCGATGTGCTGGTACAGCCAGATTCATCAGGCGAACAGCGGAGCATCCTGCTCGACGCGATGGCGAGCGGAATGATCGTCGTGGCGGCCTCGGACGCCAGCGTGTCGGCGTTGATCGACGGACGCACGGCGCGGCTCGTCCAAGGCTCCGACGCGCCCTCGTGGGGCCAGGGGATCTGCGGCGTGCTCTCAGACCGTGCCAGATCACGCGAGATCGGTCGCTCGGCCCGGAAGTTCGTCAAGGACCACCGGCTGGCGAGCGGGCAGGTGCGGGCGATCCTCGACGCGTACCAGTGGCTGACGTCCAGCGACGCGATCCCGCTCCGGCAGCCCCCGGGCTAAGGCGGCACGGCCAAATCACGCTTTGAAACCGTTGAACAATCTGTTAGACTGACTGTCGCGTCGGTGAAACACCTTAAAAGGAGCGGTCATGATGATTCACTTGGAGAAGGCCTCGGTTAGAATCGGGTCCATGAAAGCCGGGTTCGCGGTCTGTGTTCTTTCAATGGCTTATGGGTCGGCGTTCGCTGGCGAACCGTTGACGCGTGTGGCGGCTTCGCCGCTGAAGCCCGCGTCGGTTCAGCCGCTCGGCCCTGTGTTCACAACACTAAACCTCGACCGCGCGATGGTGGAATCGCTGCGAGCCAAGGGCGCAGTGACGGTCTCCGGGTTCCCGCTGGGAGCGGCACGATTCGCTGATCTCTCGCTCGATTCGTTCGACGTCTTCACGCCCGACGCCCGGATCGTTCTGGGCACCGAGCACGGCGACGTGGTCATCCCCCGTCCCGACCTGATCCTGCTCTCGGGCTCGATCATCGGCGAGAACGGTTCGCACGTTTTCCTGAGCTTCGCGGGCGATTCGGTGAACGGCATGGTGACCACGGGCGGCCGAAACCTGATCGTTTCGAGCGGGCCCTCTGGCTCGGGGCTCGCGCCGGTGATCTTCGATCAGGACGCGGCCGACGGATCGATAACCCTCGCCCAGCACCGCTGCGGCAACGACGACGTGGACCTTCGCACCCCTGCGATGAAAGCCTTCCAGCGGGTTGATCAGCAGCCGGGCCAGCCAGCCGATCACGCTGGCGAGTGGACCAACCGTGACGTGCCGTGCCGCAACGCGGTGATCGCGGTCGAAACGGACAACGGGTTCCGGACCTTGTTCAGCGGCGGCAGCGCCGCGGCGGCGACGGCGTATGTCGGGACGCTCATCGGCGGCGTGTCGGAGATCTTCAAACGCGACGTCAACACCACGCTGCAAGTCGGATTTCTTCGGGTCTGGACAACGACCGATCCGTGGACGCAGGGCAACACGCTCGATCAATTATTCCAGTTCCAGGACTACTGGAACGCCAACATGACCGCGGTCCCGCGTCAGGCCGCCCACTTCCTCTCCGGGCGTGGGCTGGGCGGCGGCGTCGCGTACGTCGGAGCGCTGTGCTACCCCCAGTACGACTACGGCCTGTCGGCGAACCTCAATGGCTTCTTCCCTTACCCGATCGCCAACAACCAGCCGCAGAACTGGGACCCGTTCGTGACGGCCCACGAGCTGGGGCACAACTTCGGCACCGGGCACACGCACGACATCAACTCATATAACCCGGTGGTCGACGGCTGCGGGCTGGGTGATTGCTCCGACGCCTTCAATGGCACGATCATGAGCTACTGCCATACCTGTGCAGGCGGGATGAGCAACATCCGACTGGAATTAGGGCCGCGAGTCAGCGCGACGGTGGTCGCGTTCATGGACTCGGTGCCCGCGTGCATGCCGACCGTAAGCTGCAACCCGCGATGCCCGTCGGATTTCGACGGCGACGGGTTCGTGACCGGGGACGACTTTGACGCGTATGTCTCGGCCTTCGAGGCGGGCGTTCTCGCCGCCGATTTTAACGGCGACACCTTCGTAACGGGCGATGATTTCGACGCGTACGTCGTTGCGTTCGAGTCGGGCTGCTGATTCACGCATCGTTGCACCGCGTGCTGCGCTGACTTGAACAAATCGGTCTGACATTACCGCCGAGAACGACTCAAGCCCCCGCCCGTGCGGGGGCTTTTTCGCGGACCGATCGAGGCACGCGGTCGCTTGTATACTGCTCCGCCACCGTGGAGAGACCTTGGTGACCATGTCATCGAACGAATCAAAAGTCCGCAACACCACGCCGTCGAGCGCGAGCCTTCCGCTCATTTCGTCGTTGGGATTGAGCTTGCTTCAGACGGTGGCTGTTCGAGCACCGGCCCTAGGAATTCGGCTCGCACGCCTTCAGGCCGCGATGGCGTGGTGGTCGGCGGCGGTTCGGGAGGGGTCGCTCGCCAACGCGGGGCGTCTCGGCGCGAACCGGAACAACGAAGAGAACGTCGAAAAGATCGCGCGTGCGATCGTTCGCAATTGGTATCGCGCCGTGTTCGAGTCCGCGCGGAACAGCCGTCGCGATTTCCGCGACTTGTTGCCCGAGATCGATCAGGTCGTGGGGCGCGAACAGTACGGGCGGGCGCGAGCCACGGGCCGCGGGCTGATCGTGGCGACGGCACACCTCGGACCGTTCGAGATCCTCGCGGCGGCGTTGCGGCAGTACGAACCCAAGATCCACGCGGTCATCCAACGCGAGCGCCACGCGGGGCTGGAATCGCTGCGCGCAGCGCAGTTCCGACGGCTGGGGATCGTCGAGGCGGCGGTGGAGGACGGCTACGACGTGTGGGTCAGCGTCAAAGCAGCCCTCGAACGCGACGAGGTCGTGCTGATCCACGCCGACCACGTGCTGCACGGGCAGCGCGGGGCCAAGGTGAAGTTCGCCAGCGGGCACATCACCGTACCGACGACGCCGATCAAGCTGGCGATGCAGACGAGGTCGCCGATCGTGCCGATGTTCGCGGTGCGCACCTCGCCGACAACCTCGCGTGTGTACTTCGAGCCGCCGCTGAAGATCGAGGCCGGGCCGAGCGAAGAGGGCGGCGTACACCCGGCGTGTTCGCTCTGGCGGCGGTCGTGGAAAAGTACGCGGTGCAGTACGCGGACCAGTGGCGGATGGTCGACGCGCTGTGGATCGAGGATCAAGGGCGAGAGTGCAGCATGAACGCTTGAGCTAGTCGCGCACGATTGGCAGGCTCATCACGAACGTTGTTCCGCTCGCGGAAGTGTGCTCGAGCTTGACGTCGCCGCCCGCATGGCGTGCGATCTCGCGCGAGAGCGAGAGGCCCAGGCCCAAGCCGGACTTGCTGGCGTGATCCAGGCTGCTGCCGTGTTGAAACGGCTTAAAGAGTCGGCGCTGGTCCTCGACGCTGATACCGCAGCCTTGGTCGGTCACACGAAGAAACATCACGTTCCGATAGGCCTCTACGCTGATCCCGACCGTGCGAGGCATGGCCCCGAGCTGCGCATCATGGTCGATCGCCGTCGCGTACTTGCAGGCGTTGTCGACGAGGTTGAACAGGCCTCGGCCGAGGGAGGTGGGATCGATACGAAGGCGGTGCTCGTTCAACGATCCATCGCGAACGAGCAAAGTGGCCCCCGCGTGCTCTACACGGCGGGCGAGATCAGGCAAGACAATCGCGAGCAGTTCGGACACGGTTCGCGCGCCCACGCGCGCCGGGTGCGGGCGTCGGCCGAGCCTCGCGTAGTCGAGAACATTCTCAACGATGCGGGCGAGGCGGGTCGATTCGCCCTTGAGCGTCGCAAGATACTCGCTGCGCGCTGCCTCGTCGCGCACGACACCGTCGGCGAGCATCTGTGAATACAGCACGAACGTGGTGAGGGGAGTGCGCAGCTCGTGGGTCACGGCCGACACAAACCGCCCGCGCCGCTCGGCCAGGTCGCGCGCGGTACGCACCAGCGAGGCCAAGCCGATGAGCGCGGCGAGCACGGCAATCCAAGTCAGCGTGAGCGCCGAACGCATCGGGGTCCATGGTGGCGAGGCAGGCGTTGGGGTGGGCCCCGGTTCGATCCGCGCGGGAATCGCAGCGAGCCGGCGCGCCAACCCGCGGTCGCGCTCGGCGGTCTCGTTGATGATCGGTTCGATGTGCGCGGCTGGCAGGAGATCGCGGACGTCGGCGACGAGCGATTCGTGCAGCGCGGGCCAATCGATCCAACAGCCTTGCACGACGTGCGAATCGCCGGCACGCACCGCGCGGATGAGGACCAGCTGCGGCACGCGATCGCCGTCGCCGACAAACCAGCGCGGCACCAGTTCGCCGATACTGATGGCTGAACGGACTTCCGGCGCAACGACGCTGGCCCCGACCGAGGCGCGAGCGGCAGCTTCGATCTCGTAGCTCTTGGCATCGCCCGAGCGCTTCCCGACAGCCGAGGCCGCGTCGCGGAACGAGGCGTCGAGCGAAGAGGAGCTCAGGGGGCGCTCGCGTTCGAGCGTGTCGGCCAGGTTTTTCTTGTCGAGCATTGACTCGGCGTCCGCTCTTTCTTTCGCTGCTTCGGTACCTTCCGTGATCGCCGAGCCGGGCGGCAACGGAGAGGACAGCGTGATCGCGCCCGCGTCGGACCGGCTTGCGCTCACAGGTCGGTTCTTGGTTGCGTTGTCCTGCGCATCACGCTCATTCTTCGATTCGGCCGCCGTCTCGTTGCTCTTGACTTTGGCGAGCGCATCCGCTGAAGCACTCGCGCCGAGGGCTGGATGAGAAGGCTCAGCAACGGCCTTTGGCGAGGTCGTCGGCGATAACAGTTCAACGACCCTCTCCGGTGCTTGATCTAAGCTTTGCAACGCTTGGTTGGCCGACGGGATCGCACGCTGGAAAGCTTGCTGACGAGCTCCGAAGTCGTTCCTTGCCTGAATTTCTTGAGACTGTGCCATCGCACGTGGCGCGTCGGTTGGTGGACCCTTGGGCTGACCGATTTGGCGCGGACCGCTGCCAGCGGCTTTCGAATCGAACTCTTGGAGCGAGGTCGTATCGCGACGATGTTCTGTTTTATTCTGATCCTCAGCCCCGATCGCGCCAGAAAGGAGGATCGCGGCGAGCTGACCGAGCTGGACATCGGCGGCCAAGATCTTCTCTCGAGGAACGTTGGCGGACTCGGCGAGCGCACGCTGGGCGTCGGTCGGCGCTTCAGGGGAGGAAAGCGAGCCTTGATCGGTTCGTTGAAAATGCAGGAGAACAAAGGGCGTGGGCTCCTGAAGCAGCGGCGAGGGGACGAACGACTCGCCCGCGCGGCCCTCGTCGAGCATGGCGCCGTACGCGCGATCGGCGGAGTAGAACGACTGATACTGGAAGTACGGACGGCTGGCCTCGCGCGCGATCAGCGGCGTGAGCGCGGAGTCGATACGCCAGAGTGCGAGCCGGACGGATTGTTCAAACTCGGCGTCAGACTGAGACTGCCTTTCGCGGGATTCAAGGCTTAGCACGTTCACCGTCGCCCACGCCAAGGCCGCAAGCACTGCGGCGGCGCAGATTCCGACAACGACGACAGGCCAGCGCGGGGCGGGATTCATGGATCCGCTCGATCGCGAGCCGGTGTCTCGTCGGTTGATCGCGGTGAGTCAACGGCCAACATGTAGCCCTTGGCGCGGACCGTAACGATCACGGCCGGGCTGGTCGGGTCGTCGCGGAGTAGCTCGCGGAGCCGGGCGATGGTCATGTCCACGGTGCGCGTGTGCATGCCGCGCGGGTCGAGTCCCCATACGCGCGAGAGAAGCTCCTCGCGCGAGACAGCCCGGCCAGCGTTCGCGGCGAGGAAGGCGAGAACGTCCGACTCGCGCTCGGAGAGCATCACGCGGGCGCCGTCTTGCAGCACGACCTCGCGGCGATCAAAGTCGATCGTGCGGCTGGCGATCAACATCTTTTTCAACGAGCTCGGTCGTTGCGCAGATCGGCGGAGCACGGCCTGCACGCGCGCGAGAAGCTCTTGGATGCCGAATGGTTTCACGATGTAATCGTCCGCGCCCGCGCTCAGGCCGCGCACGATTTCTTCTTCTTCGCCGCGTGCGGTGAGGAAGATCACGGGCAGCGCTGGCTTGGCCTTGCGAAGTTCGCGGAGAACTTCCATGCCGTCCTTTTTGGGCATCAGGATATCGAGGAGCACAAGGTCAAGGTCGGCGGAGAGCGCCGCGTCGAGGCCAGCGTTTCCATCCGCGGCCTGTCGGACCGAATACCCCGCAAACGTGAGCATGTCGGCCAGCCCGCGACGGATGGCGCTGTCGTCTTCCACAATGAGCACGTTGGCGAGCGGCACGCGACACCTCCCGGGGAACGGAGCAGAGTGATCATCGTACCGCGAGGCGCGCGGGTCGCGTGAGGTGTCGCGCTTGGGTGCCGTCGGGGACAAGGGTAAGGACGTGCTCGATCGCTCTGTTGCGCCCAAGGTCGAACACGACGCGTTCCGTTCGAGTTTCATCGAAAGATTCAACGCGGCGGGTGAGGATCAGAAGGTCACTGGTTTGTAACGAGTTTGGTTCTCCGCGACACAGGTAAACCTCAGCATGATGACGGGCAATCGCGGGCAGGATGCGGGGCCGCACGGTACTCTAGAGCTGCCCTAATCTGATTCGATCTCGTTGCTCGTGGTCCGAACCTTGAGGTATGCGCATGAAGTTCTCTCGTCTCCCTGCATTCTCGGTGCTTGCTGTGGTTCTTTCGGTCATGTTCTCGGGCTCGTCTCGCGGTGAGCCTCCCGTTGGAGAATCCGACCTTCGCACGGTCGCGGAAAAGTCTGATTTTAAAGCGACGGCCAGGCACGCGGACGTCGTGGCACTGCTCGATGCGCTCGCCAAGTCCAGCTCGCTGGCGCGGCGGGTCGAGATGGGCAAGACTGTTGAGGGACGGTCGATCCCGATGCTGATCGTCGCGGACCCGCCGATCGCCACGGGCGATGAAGCGCGGGCCGCGACACGCGCTGGCAAGCTCGTGGTGCTCATGCTCGGCAACATCCACGCGGGCGAGGTGGACGGGAAAGAAGCGCTGCCGATGATCGCGCGAGCCGTGCTGGCTAACGCGAACGCTGAAGTAAAGAAGGATGGCAAGCCCACGTCGCACCCGCTGCTTAAGGATCTGGTCCTGGTCTTCGCGCCGATCTTCAACGCCGACGGCAACGAACGCTTCGCCAAGGACCATCGGCCCGGGCAGGACGGGCCTGATGAAGTGGGCATCCGCGAGAACGCCAGCGGGCTCGATCTCAACCGCGACTTTATCAAGCTCGAAGCGCCCGAGACGCGGGCTCTGATCAAGGCCCTGAACGAATGGGATCCGGCGCTCGTGATCGACACGCACATCACCGACGGTTCGTGGCACAGGTACCTCATCACGTATGAGGGACCCAAAGCGCCCGCGACCGACGCGGCGCTGTTGACGTTCGCACGCGACACGATGATGCCCGCGATCCGCGGCGAGGTCGAGAAGAAGTACGGGGTCAAGAGCTTTGTGTACGGCGATTTCAACGACGAGCACACCAAGTGGGAAACCTACCCCGCGCAGGCTCGCTATGGGACCACCTACGTCGGGCTTCGCAACCGGATCAGCGTGCTGGTCGAGAGCTACACGCACGCGCCGTATAAGGATCGCGTGCTCGGGACGCGCGACTTCGTGACCGCGTGTCTGGAATACGCGGCCTCGAACAAAGACGCGATCCGCAAGACGATCACACAGGCCGACGAGGCGGCGGTGAAAGCGGGGAACGAACCCACGCCCAACTCATTGATCGCGATCCGCAGCGCGGCCAAGGCGGCCCCGGCCAAGTCGCCGGTCGCGGGCGTGGTCGAAGAGATGAAGGACGGCAAAAGTCTGCCCACGAAAACTCCGAAGGATTACGAGTGCGAACTGTGGACGCACTTTGAAGCGACGAAGACCGTGACGAGGCCGTTCGCGTATCTGCTGCCCGCGGGACGAACCGATATCACCGACGTGCTGCAACGCCACGGCATCGAGGTAGAAGAGCTGCGCGAGGACATCGAACTCGACCTCGAGGCGTACACGATCGACAGTATGGCCAAGAGTCCGCAGGTGTTCCAGGGGCACGCCGTGGCGACCGTCAACGCGAGCGCCAGCCCGGTGAGCCGACGCATCGCGGCGGGGACTGTGATCGTGCGGACAGGGCAGCGGCTGGGCACGCTCGCGGCGTACTTGCTGGAGCCCGCGTGCGAGGACGGGCTGACAACCTGGAACTTTTTCGATAACGATCTCAGGATGGGCGGCGAGTTCCCGGTCATGCGGCTGCCCAAGCCCACGCCGATGACGACAGGCCGCGTGCGCACGCTGAGCGACGGGCCGATCGTGAAAAAGCCGATCACCTTCGCCGAGATGTACGAGAGCGATCGACCACCAAACTTCTCGGGGTCGCCAGTTGGCATCAGCGGCTGGCTTGACGACGGCGAGCACTTCCTTCAGAACAAGGACGGCAAGCTACGGAAAGTCAACGCGAGCACCGGCCGCAGCGAGGTTTTCTTTGACCCCGAACCGATGGCCAGGGCGCTCGGGGAACTGCCGACGATCGGCGCAGAAAAAGCACGCGGGCTAGCCGACGGTGCGGTCTGGGCGCTCAACAAGAGCCGCACGGCCGCGTTCTTCACCGTGGACAACGACCTGTACTACGCCAGGGCGGACGGGAGCAAGGCCTGCCGGCTGACAAGCACGCCGCAAGCCGAGGAACTGGCGAGCTTCAGCCCCGACGGCGAGTTCGTCGCGTTCGTGCGCACCAACAACCTCTTCGTGGTGGACGTCAAAACGCAGACCGAACGGCAGCTCACGACCAGCGGCGCAGCCAATATCCTCAACGGCAAGGCCGACTGGGTGTACTACGAGGAAGTCTTCAACCGAAATTGGCGCACGTATTGGTGGAGCCCGGACTCGCAGCACCTCGCGTTTTACGAGACCGACAACGCGCCGGTGCCGATGTTCACGATCGTCAACGACCTGCCGGTGACGCAGGTTGTGGAATCGACGAAGTACCCGAGGCCCGGCGAGCCCAACCCGCGCGTGCGGCTCGGCATCGCCAGCATCGGCGGCAGCGTGTCATTCGCCGACACCACCGGGTACCAGCCCGACAACTCGATCATCGCCAACGTGGGCTGGTGGCCCGACGGCTCGGCGGCCTGCTTCTATGTCACCGATCGCACGCAGACCTGGATGGACGTGTGCCGCGTGAGCGCACGCGGCGGGCCGATCACCAAGCTCTTCCGCGAAACCACCAAAGCCTGGGTTGAGATGCTGCCAGCACCGACGTTCCTCAAGGACGGCTCGTTCCTCTTCACCAGCGAACGCACGGGCTGGAAGCACCTCTATCACTACGCCGCGAACGGCACGCTGATCAGCCCGGTGACGTCGGGCGAGTGGGAGGCACGCGAGCTCAAATGCGTCGACGACAAGGAACAATGGGTCTATGTCAGCGGCACCAAGGACAGCCACATCGCGCCCAACCTCTACCGCGCCAAGATCGACGGCAGCGCTATTGAGCGTCTGACCAACGAGCCCGGCTCGCACAGCACGGATGTTTCGCCCAAGAGCGGGAGGTTCGTGGATAGCTGGTCGAGCCGAGTTTCACCGACGAAAATCGTGGTTCGCAACGCCGACGGGTCGGTGCTGCGCACGCTCGACACGAACCCGGTCTACTCGATCGAGAAGTACACGTTCGGAATCTCTGAGCAATTCCAGATCACGATGCCCGACGGGTTCGTCGTCGAAGCATCGTGGGTCAAGCCCATCAACTTTGATCCGGCGAAGAAGTACCCGGTGTGGTTCACCACCTACGGCGGGCCTCAGGCCCCCACCATCCGCGACGCGTGGGGCGGCGGGAGCGCGTGGGACCAGGCCATGGCCGACGCCGGGTTCGTGATCTTTCACATGGACCCCAGGCCCGCGAGCGGTAAGGGCGCGGTCTCCGCGTGGACGACGTACAAACAGCTTGGCGTGCAGGAGATGAAGGACATCGTGGACTCGATCAAATGGCTGAAAAACCAGCCCGGGATCGACGGATCGCGCATCGGCATGTCGGGTTATAGCTTCGGCGGGTACCTCACCGCGTATTGCATGACGCACAGCGACGTCTTCGCCGCCGGGATCGCGGGCGGCTCGCCGACCGACTGGCGCGACTACGACTCCATCTACACCGAGCGGTTCATGGGCACGCCGCAGGACAACCCCGAGGGATACGACGTGACGTCGGTCAACAAGGCCGCCAAGGACTTGAAAGGGCGGCTGATGATCCTGCACGGGCTGATCGACGACAACGTACATATGTCCAACTCGTGGAAGCTCGTCAAGGCGCTGCAGGACGCGGGGAAGCAGTTCGAGCTCATGGTGTACCCCGGCAACCGGCACGGCGTGGGCGGGCGGCAGTATCAGCGGTTTCAGTACGATTTCATCGTCAGAACTCTCGGCACACCAACGCCCGCTCCAAGCGAGGAACTGCTGCGAAAAGTTCCCGTAGGTCCGTAGTCGGATGGACGAATGAAGATCGACGGTGTGCCGATCCGCCCTCATTTGACACGCACGAAAAAACCCCTGCCATCGCAGGGGTTTTTTATTCGCGCCGCGATAAAGATCTAATATCACTTCTTTTTCAGCGTAATCGTGACGCTCGTTGTCTCGCCGCTCTTCACCTCGGCCTCTGCACGCCCGCGCCCCACATCACGCTTGCCCGCGCCCACGCCGTGCTTGCCCGGACGAACCCTCTGGAAGACGAAATGACCTGTCGCATCCGTCTTACCGCGGGCAACAACATGCTTGCGGTGGTGCAACTCCACGTTCGCGCCCTCCACAGCCTTGCCCGCCGAATCTACCACGCTCACATCGATCTTGCCCGGATCGCCCGGTGCCGCCATCGCACGACCCGGCAGAGCCAGGAACAACGCGCCGACCAACACCATGACCAGCGAGAACAACGCCGAGCGACGGTTTGACATGAAAATCTCCTTCATTTCGTTAAACTGCATCGGTCGCGCCGAGCCCCACCGGGGTTCGTGGCACGAGCCGTCGCGAGCTTAACGCCGGACCCGAAGAGCAATTGCACGGGCGTGAAGATTTTCCGTTGATCGACTCCTCTCGCCAGCCTGCACTATGGCAGGGGCGTCGTCCACCCTGCGGCTTCCCGCAACGCCGCCGAGCCGTCGTACATCACCGCCGCGAAACGATCTCGCCTGGCACTCGTCCCATGGAACCGCCCAAGTCGCTTCGACACATGGTTAGCCTGCCGAAAATCTAGAACGCTCGAGCACTGCGTCGGCGGCGGCGCGTCCGGGGCCGAGATCGCCGCTGAATCCACGAACCCCACTGAATCGCTCGGGCGTGCGATCAGGTCGAACCGCACGTGGGCCGTCTTCGCCGCCGGATCGTCCTTGTTCGCGTCATACGTATCCGGATCCCCCGGCAGCCCCGCGTGACCCGTCGCGTTGATCGCGTACGTGCGGGTCATCCCGCGCCCGTAAAACGCCGCCACGCTCGGGCACACCAGCACGCCTCTCGTTCGATACAGATCTTTCGAGGCTTCCCCCGTCATCCCCGCCGAAGTCTGCACCACGATCGCCCAATTCGGAAGCGCCGTGTATGGATACCCCAGCGCCGGCCCGCGATTCTTGTTCTCGTCGGCGTACATCTGAGCGATCTGCTGGACGCTGCGCAGGTTGGAGAGGCACACGGCCGCCCGCCCGCTCTCGCGCGCGGCACCCAGCGAGGGCAGCAGGATGCCGATCAGCACGGCGATGACCGCGATGACCACCAGCAGTTCGATAAGCGTGAAAGCGCGAGGCACGAAGAAAGTGTATTGCCGACCGGTGCTGCAATCCGCAGTGTCCGTCGGTCAAATCTATCGGTCGGCCCGATCAACCACGTCTCATCAATCACGTCCGAGAGCGGGATACTCTCTAGCTCGTCAGCTCTCGCGTGTCGGCCCGTTCTCGCGCTTCAACGCTGTGCTTTCCCGGAGATTTCAATGAACCATCTTTCGTCTCGCCTGTTGCTCGTCTTGGGCTCGCTGGCCTCTGCCACGGTCGCGGTGGCGGAATCCACGCCCGCAGCCGCGCCCGCCGCCGCAGACGCCACGTCCTCACTGTCCGCCCCCAAGGGCATCACCGTCCGCGCCGGCTACGAGGTCACCGTCGCCGTCGAAAAACTCGACAACGCTCGCTTCATGGAGTTCGACGACAAGGGCACGCTCTATGTCTCGCGCCCCAACATTGGCGACGTCCTCACCTTCCGCGACACCAACAACGACGGCGTCTACGAGCCCCTCGGCACCTTCGCCTCCGGGCTCAAGCAGGTCCACGGGCTCTGCTTCTCCGACGGATGGATGTGGATGTCCCAGAGCTCCTCCATCCACAAGGCTCGTGACACCGACGGCGACGGCAAGGCCGACGAAACCATCACCGTCCTCAAGAACCTCCCTGGCGGAAACGGCCACTGGTGGCGCTCACTCCTCGTCACCAACGACACCATCTACACATCTGTCGGTGACAGCGGCAACATTAGCGACGAAACAAACACCGACCGCCAGAAGATCTGGCGCTTCGCCCTCGACGGCCAGCGCAAAACTCTCTTCGCCAGCGGCATCCGCAACACCGAAAAACTTCGCTTCCGACCCGGCACCACCGAACTCTGGGGCGTTGACCACGGCTCGGACAACTTCGGCGGCCCGCTGGGCGAGAAGCCGGGCAACCAGCCCGTCACCGACCTCAACCCGCCCTGCGAGTTCAACAAGTACGAGCAGGACAAGTTCTACGGGCACCCGTTCATCACCGGCAACCGCGTGCCACGCTACGAGTTCATGAAGCGGCCCGACCTCCTCGACCTGGCCGCCCGCACCGTCGCGCCCGAGTGGTCCTTCGGCGCGCACTGGGCCCCCAACGGCTTCTGCTTCGTCGACCCTGCGATCAACGACGCCAAAAAGCAGTTCCCCGCCGACCACAACGGCGACGCTTTCGTCGCCTTCCACGGCTCATGGAACCGCAGCGACCGGGCTGGCTACTGCATCGCCCGCGTCCTCTTCGACGACGGCCGTCCCTATGGGCTACTCAAACTTGTCGACGGCCTGCCCGATCCCAAGGGAGACGCCGTGCGCCCTGTCGATTGCGTGATGGCCCCGGACGGCTCGGTTCTTTTCAGCTCCGACCAGCCCGGGCGCGTGTACCGCCTGCGATGGATCGGTACCGACGAGAAGAAGTAAGTTTCAAGCGGAGAAGGGCGCGTCAAAATCGTGGCACCGAAGTCCCGCCTCGGGACTTCGATGCCACGGAACATCAATGCTGCCAGCCGTCAGCAACCGGCCTCAAACGCATCGACAAAGGCGTCGAAGTCGTCGCCGTTAACAAAGCCATTGCGATCGAAGTCGGCGGCGCTGTCGCCCAGGGTGAAGGCGTCGACGAAAGCGTCAAAGTCGTCGCCGTTTACGAAGCCGTTGTGGTCGAAATCGGCGGGGCAGATGGGTGGTACGGCGAAGGTCGAGAAGGATGCGCCGGTGCCTCGTGTGAAGCCGGCCTGCGAGCTGGCGGCGCCGAATCCTGCGTTCTCAATCAGCACATGACCGATGGAACTGACGCCGATACCGTAGTTCTTATCCGGTGTGAGCAGCCCGGCAGGAATCTGGAACGCGGTCTCGCTTGGCGCGAGCACGGCCGTCCAGATCGAGCCCGGTACTCCATTCTCAACCACGGCGAGATAGGTGTAGCCGCCGGTGGTCCCGGCCGCCATCGTGAAGCCGTTGATGGTGCCGTTGAAGGGCATGGACGCGTCAAGATGCTGCATGCTGTCGAACGTGCCGCCAGTGAGGTACGGGATTTCGAGGCTGTAGAGGCCTTCGGCGAGGAACATGTCCGCAGACTCGGGGCCAGCGCCGCGATCAATGGTGAAGGTGTACGTGGTTCCCGGGAAGTCGAGAAGAGACGATGCTTGATCGGGGTAGTACGCCGACGAGAAGTATGCGTAGGTATGGGTTGGGTCGGACGAGAGATCCAGGGCGTAGGAGACGATTGGCGGGACGCTGAACGAGACCGCCGCAGACAGCAACTCGTTCTCGACGCCCGTTCCCAGGAAGGCGAGTAAGGACCATGTCTCGGGGGTCGTCGGTTGTGAGTTTGAGGTCTGTGTATAGCTGACGAATCGGTCGATGCTGTAGATGTTGACATCGGCGACTGCGGGGGAGACCGCGGCGGCCAGCCCAAGGGCCGTCGCCGCAGCGACCACGAACGAGCTCCCACGCGCCCTGCGAGCTGGGCGCGACGACGGGCGATTCGACGAAAGCATGGTGTTCTCCTCTGGCAAGCCCGCCGTGACGCACGAGCAGTCTCGCTGGGTCCCACAAGGGGCGGAGCGGTCGAGACATGGCGGTGGGGAATTGAGTATACCAAACCCGAACCGGCCGCAAAAGATACTTCTGAAGATCGGGCGGATTGTTCTCACTGTGGTCAGGCCGGTAAAGCGGGTTGATTTGAGGTGCCACCACCTGCGGAGGCTTAGCGGAGGAGAACGTGGTGCGTTGTGCCGATTACCCCGGGCGGCATCGCGTCGCACAACCCTCGCCCCCCACGCACGACGCGCCCAAGCGGCGAGTCGTGGCACCCGGCCTTTCCCCTCAGCAACCAGCCTCAAACGCATCGACAAAGGCGTCGAAGTCGTCGCCGTTGACGAAGCCGTCGCGGTTAAAGTCCGACGAAAGATCGCCCGAGACGAACGCGGCGACATACCCGTCG
>Ga0209181_10000301_pt1 | contig 92883 bp, 70 predicted proteins | sample MAT05_FD_187208 | JGI IMG/M metagenome (GOLD analysis project Ga0209181, IMG submission 187208) | Freshwater microbial communities from Lake Fryxell liftoff mats and glacier meltwater in Antarctica - MAT-05 (SPAdes) (version 2) | ecosystem: Environmental > Aquatic > Freshwater > Ice > Liftoff...
CCCACTTCGGCTGGTTTCGCCATGCAGGCTCTCGACTCCTATCTGGTTATGTCGCGGTCACTCACAAACGCTTATGCGTAGGCAATTATAGCTTTCGCTACTTTAATTGCTAAAGGCACTGTTAACGACTTCTTGAGCAAGGTCACTAGCTAAACTTCACCTATCGCAATACAATTCAGTTTAACTGTGCTTGAGACAATCCTACCTTTGGACGATTTCGATTTAAAATTGTGCGGCAGCAAGCATTACGGACCAGTGCTCTGAATCGAGGGCAACGTCCAGGTGATGAGATGTTCGTTCTGCGAACAAATTTTTAGAACAGTAATCGAAGAACCGTTTGAAATAGAAGAGAAGCGTCGGTCGTCGAGAACGTGTATCTCTGCATGCGACTGGACCGTCTCCGATAACATGGTGAAATGCAGCGCTTGTAGCTACTCGGGCCCGCGTCCAGATATTGATAGCTCATACTGAGATATTGGTACCAACCGCCAGATAGCGGGAATGCACTAATTAACTTCGCCGGTCAAAAATATAGAACTGAAGCCGTTTCTAGATGTCGTGTCTATCTGAAGGGCTGTTTCTCGAGGTCGCTGGCTAATGAATCAACTAGAACAAACAAAAATAGCTTTGCTGCGTGAAGCATCTAATACTTTGAACACCATCAGCAAAGTGAAACGTGACGGCCTGGAATTTGTGAAGTGCAAGCGTGCTTTCGACCGTCCTGAAGAAACTAGAACGCTTTATTTACTTGCCCTGAACGCATTAGTCGAAGAGGGCGCCACAGAGCTCGTTCTGACCAATGAATACTTGGATCTATTTGAGCTAAAGCAGCCGATTCAGATTTCGACTTTGGCAGGAGCCAAAGATGCTTTGCTCAGGCAGCTAAATCAAGACGGACGCATTTACAAGATTCACAGTGTAGTTAGTGTGTGGGCCGCTCAATATCAAATCGATCTTTCACAGTGCTGTACGATATGCCGCCCAATCTTCCGATTGGCTGTAATACATCGAGATCAACTAAGCCGTCCGTCCCAATCACACCATCGGCATAATGCAAACAAAGAATTTCGCCCAGCACTAGAGCCGAACCGCCCAATTCGTGTATATGAAAAACCTTGCATTCCATCGAAATTAAAGCTTCGGCAACGCGTGGCGGCTTAATCATAGTGCTGGCCTGAGGTGTCAATCCGGTTACGGCAAATTCGCTAATATCGTTTTCAAACTCGCCGCTCGATTGATTCATTTGTTCAACTAGTGACTGGCTAACAACATTGACTACAAATTCTCCACAGGCTCGCACGTTTACTAAAGTGTCTTTGGCGACAGGCAGAGACGAGCCCGCTGCCGGCCTTTTGTAACCAGGAGCAAAACCAAGCATCGGTGGTTTAACGCTAAAAATATTGAAAAATGAAAAGGGCGCTAAGTTATTGATGCCGTCGTCATTGACGCTTGAAACCCAGGCGATGGGGCGAGGCACCACAGATCCAATTAAAAGGCGATAAAGCTGATCAGTTTTTGTTTCGCTGCAATTGATGAACATGTTTACTCACTTAAGCTCCCAACTTCTTCAAGCTCCAATTTTGCACAACAAAAAGACCACCCAGATAAATCTGCGATGGTCTTTTTACTATCGTCTGACAGTCTATTGCGTAGACTCGATATTTCTCACTGCTTCAAGTCAGAATCCACAGTCAGCGGGTTATCGCTACAGTTTCTGGTCTGCGCAGACCTGGTGTTTCCACTTAACCCCTCGGCTCAAAGCACTCAACTTATTGATTGGTGAGTGCTCACCGTTTATGCATGTAATTATAGCGAAACTGCAGGCGATGAGAAGTCCCCCGATGAAAATACCTTGCATATCTGCTGACAATTCGAAGGATGCACCTGAAGGCCGTTCTTTATATTACTCTCGCTAGCCAAGCGCGTGAACCACAGGCTCTACCTCTATACACCCGATCGTATATGCAGTTATGCACAGCGTCAGCTCCAGAGTCGGGACAAAGGTGCGATTGATTTTGCATTGCACCGCCATTAAACATTGTCATTACGCCGTAATTGCATTGTTAAACGGCGGAATAATCAAATTTTGACACCCTGCACCAGAAGACGGTGGTGAGCTGATAAAAAATCATTCCAGCCTGGTAACTTTGACGGCCCGCATCAGCTCCAGCAGGGGGTGGTCCATTTCAGAAACAAGTGCCCTTACGTCGTGCAGCATGGCCGAGCGAGCGTCAAGCAAATCAATGCTGACGATGGTCTGTGGGTGGGTGCCTGTAATGTGGCCCACAACTTCTTTGCTGCTGACGTTTTGTTTTTTATTGCTGATTACTTTGAGCTTGTACCAGCGCTTGAGTAATTCTTGCTGTCTGGTCAATCCGGTTTGACTATTTTCAGGCACTCTATTGAGGTAGTGCCATACGGTAGGTGGGTAATCGCGCTCGGTATGCACGGAGTCTTTATCGAACAATTTTGCCAACATGTTAGGCGTTCCGGCTACAACTTTTTTCTCACCCGACTGCTGTTTTAGGGCCCAGAGCGCCAGCGTTGTCTGAGTGATGCCTTCGCCCGTATCTATGCCGTTTGCGCTTTGCTCGTTGGCACCGCCCAGCTTGAGGCCACCACCGACGATACCGGTTATGCCACCAGAAAGAAAGTTGGCAATGGTGTTGAGTCGAATGGCTTTGTCGCGACGCTCTTCCAAAAAGGCTTGCAGATCATCGGCCTGGGCAATTTCTGTTTCAAGATTACTTAAGCAGCTGCGCACCTCAAAGCTCTCAGAAACAATGATTTCGGTCAGCGATTGTTTAAGCAGCAAAGCGCGCAACAGGCTGCTGTCGTTTTGCGCCGACTGCGTGGCCTTCAGTCTGGCTAATTTTTCATCGATGCCCAACTCTTGCGCCAGCTTTTGCGCTTCAACGGAAAGCCCCTCAGTCGTGAGCGCTGGGAGAGTGGTGGCAGAGGTGTTTGAGCGCCTGGGCGAAATGGAAGGTTTTAAAGCCGGTAAAATATCACCGCTGGCACAGGCCGGCGCTTCTATTAAATTAGGCAGGCCGATCATACAGAGAATGCCCGCAAGTGGCAGCAAACGGTGTGCAGAGTGCACTTCTGATTCCTCTTAGCCGTTTGATTTTACTCGATTGGCCCACAGAAGAGCTGGAACCTTTTAATACTCGCTTAGTCTATCTAATTGTTAGATATACTAAATATAGTTATGGAGGGGTGTAGTGAAAGCAGTAATACGTCCCGAAGGGGCACAGTCTCAATTTAATACGGCTGATAAAGCTAAGTCTGACCTTGTAGCTACAAGGCTCATGGAAACCGTTCCCTACATAATGTATTACCTGCGCAGCAACGTCTTGCGCCAGGCTGAAACTCCAGCTTCACTGCCACAATTGCGCGTCATGGCTTTCATCAATAATTGTCCGGGGTCAAGCTTGAGCCGTCTGGCAGAGTCTATTGGTGTGGCCAATGCCACCGCCTCGATTATGGTCGAAAAGCTCGTTAAGGCCGGTTTGGTCTTGCGAAACAGCGATCCGGTCAGTCGTCGCAATGTTATTCTCAGCTTGAGTGAAGAGGGTGTCAGCCATTTGCAGGGTACTCGCGCTATTGCTCAAGCAGAAATTGCCCGCATAATCGATCAACTGCCTGCCGATAAATTAGACTCAATTGAAGAAAGCTTGTCTCTTTTAAAAGGGATTTTTACCGAAGCGAATGCCAAAATTTAACTGACATCAGGCAGAAGAAATGAAAGAAGAACTCGACACCAGCACAAAGCGCGAAAATCCTGATTTTCCCATTGCGCCTGCGCGTCATGATTCACCTAAGCCTAAACAAAATAAAGTGGTTTTATTTAGCTTGATTGCCTTGCTGCTTGTTGGTGGCGCATATGGTGCCTATTCTTTAAGCACTTTAAGCACTTTGAGCCCTTTGAGCCATCAAGAAAATAAACAGATGGCTGGCGAAAGAGCAGGTCAGGGAGCCTTTGGTAAGGGCGAGAAGAGCGCAAAAGACAAAATTGTGCCGGTGGTTATAGCCGTCTCCACTCAAAAGGCATTGCCAATTGAACTCAGGAGTATTGGTAATGTCACACCTTTTTCAGTGGTTAACATTACTCCGCAGGTGAGCGGTCAGCTTTTAAAAGTGCATTTCACCCAGGGCGAAACGGTGAAAAAAGGGGCTTTACTCTTTCAAATCGATCCGCGATCTTATGAGGCGACCTTAACGCAAGCGGAAGGTCACGTGGCTCGTGACCGTGCACAAGTAGAGGCAGCTCAAGCCAATTTAGCTCGTGACCAGGCCATGATTGGTCAATATCACGCTAATTTGCGCAAAGACAGAGCGCAGGCTAAATACACCGATACGCAAATGACCCGCTACGCAGAGCTTGTTCGCGAAGGCGCTGTTTCTAAAGAACAAAGCGATCAAGTGTCAACCAGCGCCACCCAGGCTCAAGCCACCATTGAAGCCGACTTGAAAGTGATCGAGAATGCTAAAGCCGTCACCAGAGGTGACCGCGCGGCCATCGAGACAGCGCGAGGCACATTGCGCGCCGACCAGGGCCTGGTAGATCAAGCTCGCCTGCAACTGAGTTGGACCAAAATTTATTCTCCCATCACTGGTCGCACCGGCAGTCTAAATGTTTATGAGGGTAACGTAGTTTCGAATACTTCCAGTCAACCGCTGGTGACCATTGCTCAAGTTAATCCTATTTACGTTACTGTCACAGTGCCGGAGCAGTATCTCAACGATCTGAGGCGCTCGCAGGCAAATGGCACATTGAAGTTGCAGGCTCTCGTTGAAGGCCGGAAAGCAGAAGCGGTTAAGGGTCATATTTCCTTTATGGAAAACACTGTCAATACCAATACAGGCACGATTTTGTTGCGCGCCAGTTTTGCCAATGAAGGGCAGAAGCTCTTTCCTGGTCAATTTGTAGACGTCTTAATATCTATGCCTCCAGCAGGGCAGTCGGTTGTAGTGCCATCACGCGCGGTGCAAACAACACAGCAGGGCAACGCTATTTATGTTTTAAAGCCGGACAATACCGTTCAATTAGTTAAAGTAAAACTCGGTCAGAGTGCTGGTGACATGGTGGCCATCACCAGCGGCATTAAAGTTGGCGAGAGTGTCGTTGTTGACGGGCAATTGCAACTCACCCCGGGCTCAAAAGTGAAAGTGCAAAAAGAAAAAGCTGCCGATAGCGAAAGTGAAGTCGAAACGTCAATTAGGAGTGTCCAAGAGGTAACTGATTCAGTGCGCCGCTAGGTAAAATAAACTTTGCGGTGAGGAATTGTTTTTGAATATTTCTCTGCCCTTTATTATGCGACCGGTGATGACCACACTAATTATGGTGGCACTGGTCGTATTCGGGCTCATTGCTTATTTCACATTACCGGTAAACGATTTGCCGGCCGTAGATTTCCCTACCATTAGTGTCAGCGCCGGCTTACCTGGGGCTAACGCCGAAACCATGGCTTCGGCTGTGGCCACTCCTTTAGAAAAACAATTTAATGGCATCGCCGGCCTCGAATCAATGAATTCGACTTCAGCCACTGGTACAACGGCCATCACTTTACAGTTTGCACTTGACCGCAGCATCGATGGTGCCGCTCAAGATGTGCAGGCTGCCATTGTTGCGGCAAGGGCCTGGCTGCCGGCAAGTATGCCCAGCCCTCCAACTTTTCGAAAAGTCAATCCGTCCGATGCGCCGATTCTTTATATTGCCCTGAACTCCACCACTCTTCCACTTTATACCGTTGATGAATACGCAGAGAACGTCATTGCTCCGCGCATTTCCATGACCAGCGGAGTGGCTCAGGTGCAAGTGATGGGCTCGCAAATTTATGCTCCCCATGTGCAAGTAGATCCGCGTAAACTTGCTGCTTACGGTATCGGTATAGATGAAGTAGCCACGGCCATTCGCCAGGCTAATGTCAATTTACCCACAGGCACATTGTCGGGGCCTGATACCGCATATAACATCAGAGTAAACGGACAGCTTTATAATGCAGCTGCTTTTATGCCCTTGATTATTACTCACAAAAATGGTGCCCCGGTGCGCATAAGAGATGTGGGCACAGTCATTGACAGCGTACAGACCGACAAAGTGGCCAGCTGGTACAACGGCAGCCGCGCCATTATTTTAGCGGTGCAGCGCCAACCGGGCACCAATACCATAGAAATTGTCGACGCCATCAAAAAGATGATGCCCAATTTTAGAGCGGTTTTGCCTGGCGCCGTTAATCTCAATGTTTTTTATGATCGCAGTTTGTCCATCAGGCGTTCTGTGGGCGACGTAAAGCTAACGCTTTTGATTACTGTCTTTCTCGTTATTCTCGTAATTATTTTAGCGCTGGGCAGCCTCTCAACCACTCTCATTGCCAGCGTCACGCTGCCAATTGCCCTAATAAGCACTTTTGCCGCTATGAAATTGTTTGGTTTTACTCTCAACAATATCTCGCTCATGGCTTTAACTCTGTCGGTGGGTTTTGTGGTAGATGACGCTATTGTTGTGCTGGAAAATATCGTGCGCCATATCGAAGCCGGTGAGCCACCGCTGCTGGCTGCAGTAAATGGTTCGCGCGAAATTGGTTTTACAGTGGTATCGATGACGGTATCGCTCATCGCTGTATTTATTCCAATATTATTGCTCGGCGGAATCATCGGGCGCTTATTTTTTGAATTTGCCGTTACTATTTCAGTGGCTATTTTAATTTCCGGTTTTGTTTCTCTTTCGCTCACGCCTATGCTCTGTAGCCGTTTTCTGAGACCGCAAGAAAAGAAAGGCTGGCTCTATAATTTTTCTGAAGCAGTCTTTGGCCGCCTGCTGGGCTTTTATGATTTCACTTTGAAGCCGGCCTTAAGGCACAAGATTATGGTGCTGGTAGGCTTTGCTGTCATGCTTGGCGCCACCGGTTACCTTCTGGCAGTGATTCCCAAAGGTTTCATGCCCAGCGAAGATTCTGGGCAAATATTCGGCATGACTCAAGCTATTGAAGGCGTTTCGTTTGAAGAAATGAAGCGCCACCAGTTAATGCTTGCCGATATAGTGAGAGAGAATGGTAGCGTGCGTGGTGCCATGTCGTCGGTGGGTGCAAGCGGTCCGAACGCGGCCGTCAATCAAGGCCGCATTTTTATGGTCTTGAAAATGAAGTCAGAGCGCCCTGGCCACGCGTCTATCGATCAAGTGATTCAAGAGCTGCGGAAAAAAACTGCCAATGTGCCCGGCATTAGTTTATTTATGCAAAATTTAGGGGGCATTCGCATCGGCGGGCAGCTGACTAAAGCACAATATCAAGTGACCTTGTCTGGATCTGAGTTGCCGGAGCTTTACAAAGCCTCTCGTGACTTTGAAGCCAAGCTTAAGGCCATGCCTGATTTGCAAGACGTAAACAGCGACTTGCAGGTGAAGAATTTGCAGCTCAATGTTGAAATCGATAGAGATAAATGTGCCCGACTCGGTATCAGTGTTCAATCGGTGCAAGATGCGCTCAATAGCGCCTATTCCGCCAGGCAGGTTTCGGTTATCTATACTCCCACCAACCAATATTGGGTAATTCTGGAAGTTGAGCCCAGGTATATGGAAGACCCTTCTATGTTGCACTGGTTTAACGTACGCACGGCGACGGGTCAATTGATACCACTCGATACTGTGGCCAGGCTTGAGCGCGGTGCCGGCCCGCTACTGGTTAACCATTTGGGTCAATTCCCATCGGTCACTGTTTCATTCAATCTTAAACCGGGAGTGGCACTCAGTGACGCTGTGGGGCCAGTCAAAGAACTGGTGGCGAAGGGTTTGCCTGAAGATGTGACCGGCAGTTTTCAGGGCACCGCTCAAGCCTTTGAAAGTTCAACAAAAAATCTCGGCATACTTTTGTTGGTTTCGATCATCATCATTTATCTGGTGCTGGGAATTCTATACGAGAGTTTCATTCACCCTCTAACCATTCTCTCGGGCCTGGCGCCCGCCGGCTTGGGTGCCCTTTTGATATTGTTGATTTTCAACTTGAGTTTAGACGTTTATGGTTTTCTTGGTCTAATTTTACTGGTTGGTATCGTCAAGAAAAATGCCATCATGATGATTGATTTTGCTATAGACGTTGAGCGTCAGCGCAATTTGACTGCTGAAGAAGCAATTTATGAAGCTTGTTTGGTGCGATTCAGGCCAATCATGATGACCACACTGGCAGCCATTCTCGGCAGTCTTCCTATCGCAATTGGTCTAGGCGAAGGCGCCGAATCTAGGCAAACTTTAGGCCTGACTATTGTGGGAGGATTATTGGTTTCGCAACTGGTGACACTTTATATTACTCCGGTGTTTTACATTTATTTAGACCGCTTTCAACATTATGTCAATAGTCGCACCGCCTTTAGAATGCCATGCCTGCGCCGGTTTCGTAAAGCCGACGGCACTGAAAGTGAACAAGAAAATTTTGAGGAAGCCAGATGAATCTTAGCGCCATTTTTATCAAAAGGCCGGTAATGACCACACTGGTGATGGTGGCAATTCTATTTTTTGGTTTGATGGGCTATCGAACCCTGCCAATTAGTGATTTGCCTAACGTTGATTTTCCCACCCTTCAGATAACCGGCACCCTGCCTGGTGCCAGCGCAGAAACAATGGCGTCGGCGGTATCGATGCCCCTGGAAAAACAATTTGCCACCATTGCCGGTTTAACGCAGATGACTTCTACCAGCACCCTCAGCCAATCGCTGATTACTTTGCAATTTGATCCTACTCGCGATATGGATGGCGCTTCACTAGACGTTCAAGCGGCAATCACAGCCGCTTCCAAACAGTTGCCGCCGCAAATGACCATGCCTCCCACCTTTGCCAAAGTCAATCCGGCCAGCCAGCCGGTTATTTATCTGGCGGTCAGTTCTGATAGTTTGCCTTTGCATAAAGTCGATTATTTTGCTGAAACTTTAATTGCTCAGCGCATCTCCCGCATCAGCGGAGTGGCTCAGGTACAAGTCAACGGCTCACAGGCATACGCTGTGCGTGTGCAGGTTAATCCACAAAGGCTCGCTACTTACGGACTGGGCATCAATGACGTCATGAGCGCTGTCATGTCGGCCAATCAAAACCAGCCCACCGGCACACTCTGGGGTAAACATCAGGCTTTTACCATACAATCAAATGGGCAATTGCTCGATGCGGAGGCTTATAAGCCGGTCATTGTTGCTTACCAGAACAACGCTCCAATAAGGCTTTCGAACCTGGGCCGCGTAATTGACAGTGTGCAAAATGATAAATCAGGGGGCGAGTTTAACGGTAAACCCGCTGTAATTTTGGCGGTGCTAAAGCAGCCTGGTGCCAATACGATTCAGGTTGTAGACAGCATTCAAAAATTATTGCCCACTTTTAAATCAATCACGCCTGAGTCTGTTCATTTAGATGTGCTTTACGACCAGTCGCAGACTATTCGCGAATCGGTTCAAGATGTGCAGTTTACCCTGCTTTTAACAGTGGCTCTTGTGGTGATGGTGATTTTCGTTTTTCTCGGCAATCTGTCGGCTACCGTTATTCCCAGCATGGCTCTGCCAATTTCTGTTGTCGGTACTTTTGCGGCGATGAAATTGCTCGGTTTCAGTCTCGATAATTTGTCGCTTATGGCTTTATCGCTTTCTGTCGGTTTTGTTGTTGACGATGCCATCGTCATGCTGGAAAACATCGTGCGCCACGTGGAGCTGGGCGAGACGCCCATGGAGGCGGCGCTGAATGGCTCAAGAGAAATTGGCTTTACCATTCTATCGATGACCCTATCTCTGGTGGCAGTGTTTATTCCGGTTTTGCTTCTGCCTGGCATTGTTGGTCGTCTTTTCAATGAATTTGCCGTCACCATTTCGATTGCCATTTTAATTTCAGGATTCATTTCCATCAGCCTTACACCCATGCTCTGCAGCCGTTTTCTTAAAGCTGAAAAGAAAGAGAAACAAGGCCCTCTGGTGCGCGCTGCCGAGAGCGTCTTTAAGCGGGGGCTGGCTTTATATGATTGGTCGCTTTCCATAGCTTTGAGCAACAAGCCATCGGTGATGGTGATCTTCACAATGATGTTTGTCGCCACTGCTTATCTCTTTGTCGTCATTCCTAAAGGATTTATGCCGACGGAAGACACCTCACAAATTGTTTGTATGACCGAGGCCGAACAGGGCACCTCATATGATGCCATGGTGAGGTTGCATAAAAGCTTGACTGAAATTATTGCCAAAGATGCCAATGTCAGCAGCTACATGTCAAGTTTAGGTGTTGGTAACGGCAGCCCCAACATTGCTCTTAATCAAGGGCGCATTTTGATCGTTCTTAAGCCTAAAGACGTGCGCAAAAAGTCAATTCACGATGTAATCGGAGAGTTGTCGGCCAAGCTTGCCACCGTTCCTGGTATCAATTCATTTTTGCAAAATCCACCCACTGTCACTATCGGCGGCCAGGTAACAAAATCGCTGTATCAATTTACTTTATCGAGCCCCAATCGTGAAGAGCTCTATAAAGCAAGCAAAACACTGCTTGAGAAAGTGAAAGAGCTGCCGGGAGTGGCCGATGTCGCCAGCGACATGCAAGTGGATAATCCCGAAATCCACCTTACTGTCAATCGCGATAAGTGTTCTGGATTAGGCTTGACCATGCAACAAGTGGAGGACGCGCTTTCCAGCGCTTACGCCACTCGTCAGATTTCAACTATGTACACTCCATCAAATCAATACTGGGTGATTATTGAGGTAATGCCTCGCTTTTATCGCGATCCGGCCGTGCTCAAACAATTATTTTTGCGCTCCAGCACCGGCAAGTTGGTGCCCCTTGATACCATCGCTCAAATAGAGACTGGTGTCGGCCCGCTTTTGGTTAACCATCTAGGGCAATTTTCGTCAGTTACTCTTTCTTTCAATTTGAAGCAGGGCACGTCGCTGGGGGACGCAGTCAGTGCCATCAAGCAGATAGCCGCCCAAGTGGTGCCTAAATCGGTTACGACCGCCTTTCAGGGTACTGCCGCCGCCTTTGAAGACTCATTTGCCAATCTCTGGGTTTTGCTTTTGATTGCCATTTTAGTAATTTACATCGTGCTCGGCATTCTTTACGAGAGTTTCGTGCATCCGATCACTATTCTTTCCGGTTTGCCGTCTGCCGGTTTAGGTGCGCTGATTGTGCTGATGGTGACGCACCACGATCTGGATATCTACGGTTTTCTCGGACTAATCATGCTCATTGGTATCGTCAAGAAAAATGCCATTATGATGATCGACTTTGCCCTCGATGCCGAACGCGAACACGGCAAACCACCCGAGCAGGCAATCTATGAAGCGTGCTTGACTCGCTTCAGGCCGATTATGATGACTACTATGGCGGCCCTGATGGGCGCTGTGCCTATCGCCGTGGGCCTGGGCGCCGGATCGGAATCAAGGCAACCTCTAGGTTTAACTGTGGTAGGTGGCCTGCTGGTATCACAAGTGGTGACGCTGTATATCACTCCAGTGTTTTATATTTATCTAGATCGCTTGCAAGCGCGATTAACGCGCAGTCATGAGACCTCACGGGCTACACCGGTGGACCAGCCGGTGTAAGCCTTCGGTTATGGTATTGAGCTTCGTATTTCCCGCACTATGCCGACCACAAATTGCCAAACAGTGTCTCTAAATTGGGGTTATTCCCCCTGCAGACCACAATTTTCTTTTGAGGAGCAAACCATGCCTAAGCTAGAAGCTAATGAAACTAAAGACACCGATAAGGGTCTGGCATCTAATGTAGCGGCATTTTTCGAAGACGCCTACGCTAATCACAAAATTGAAGGCGCTTCAATGGCGACGGTAGGTATGCTGGCTATGACTCGCGGACGCGCTGGGGCCGGCATGATTGGTGAAGGGCTTGCAGCTCAAGGAACTCATTTGCGGGTAGCACTCGCTATGGCTGATGCGGCAGAGTCAAAATTAGTTATGCAAGGATTTAAAGGCATCACCGACGTGGCCGCGGTGAGCACTAGAAGCGCGCAGCAGGATATGCTTATGCATGGCGCCGCTATGGCTAACAAGCCAGGTCTGGTAACAAAAATAGAAATGGGATTGCCGCGCAATCTGGATGCCGCTACCAGCCAGAAATTGGCTGACAGTCTGCAATCTGGTAACAAGGGCGCAGTCAGTACAATTATGGATGACATTTTCAACAGCAACAGCTACGAGAGCATGCGCAGAATGTTTGGTGGCTAGGTTGAAAGATCGGCGTATGGCGTATGGCGTAAGAGGATTAGTTTTTGCTGGGTATTCATTTTGACAGCCGGCCTGACTGGTAAAACCTGACTAAAAATCTTGGTTTTAATGTCGCCCTTTTAGAAAATCCGCCGTACTGGGCCGAAGCTCTTGATAGGCCTTTTGCCTTACAGTTTTCGCTCAGCGAAATTCAAGCGATTGCCGCGGCTACGGCCGAAATTAATGGAATGGCTCTGGCCCTGGTCGAGCATGTTTGTCAGTCGAATCAGTCGCCGATTCTAATGGACAAGCTGCAAATTCCGCCTGGTTTTCGCGACGCTATTCGACTGTCATGGCGCAGACAAGACCCTAGCCTTTATGGGCGTCTGGATCTTTCTGTGCTGCAGTGCTGCAATTAGACTGGTACGCCGCAATGCTGTCGGCAGGTTCAATTGCGCAAGAGTCAGACCAGTTCAATTTTATTCAAGAAAATTTATTGCCGGCTTTTGCACCGGGCCCCTGGCCCGATCAATCGCTGATTCATTTTGCTGCTTACCAGAACGCTTATGAAGATGTAGAGACGGTGAAGTATCTGTATGGACTGGCACAACTGGCCGGGCTCAGTGCCAAGCTGATTGTCTTGAATGAATTAAAACGATCGGCTGATGGAAATATGTATGATGCTGACGGACAAATCGTCAGTAATTTGTAACAAGCTCTATCCTTGGGAAAGAATTTTTTTAGATGAAGAGCGTTTGACTCAGGCGGAAAAAAGTCTATTTTTACCTTTGCTGCTCAATCATCAAGTTCGTTTTCTCGAGCCGGTGTGGAAAACTCTGGTATCTTCCAAAGCCTGTCTGCCACTACTCTGGGACATGTTTCCTGATCATCCGCTTTTACTCGAGAGCTATTTTGAAAGTGATAGCAGATCTGCTGCATTGAAGCAGAAAGCGCATGTGCGTAAGGCAACTTTTGGTTGGGAAGGGGCTAATATCGAAATTATTTTCCCCGATGACCAGGCTCGATCTGAGTTAAGCGCGGGAGAGTATACTGAGCAGGGCTTTATCGTGCAGGCCTATGAAGAGCTGCCGGTCTTTGAAAATTACCATTTAGTGGTGGGCAGTTGGCTCGCCAACAACCGTGCTGTTGGAATGGGAATTAGAGCGGATCAAAGCAAAATTACCGGAGCCAGAGCCCTGTTTATTCCTCACTATGTTGTGTAATTTTCGTAGGTTGATCGCTGGAACTCAGAGCGCATGCCTCTAATGCTGTAGCATCTCCGGCCAGTGGCAGAGCCAGTTCTGCTGCCTTAGAATTTGACTGAGTAATAAGCCACACCGCTAGAAGAATGATCGCAGCACCGATGAAAGTTTGCGGCGAGATTGTTTCATCTGCCAGGGTGCAGCCTAAAAAAATTGCCACCACCGGATTAACATAAGCGTAAGTCGAAACGTGAGCCGGATTAACATGCTTCAGAAGCCAGATGTAGACGGAGAAAGCCAGCATGGAGCCGAAGACAAGTAGATCAAGCCAGGCGAGGAAGGATTTAAGCGAGATGTGAATATTGCCGAGCTGTGAAAGCTCACCGGCACCAGCTGCGATGGCAAACAAAATTAAACCGGCGAATAACATTTCCATGCCGGCAGCAAGCTGTTGCGATTGCGGAAGGTTGGCCCTTCTTGAATAGAGGGCGCCGGCAGCAGACCCCAGGCAGCCGAGCAGCACATAAACCACTCCCGTAAAATCGATACCGGCACCACCAGTAAGTTTTGCTGGTTCAAGCAAAACCACAAGACCAGTAACCCCAATAATTAAACCAGTTATCACTTTGGCAGTGGGTTTCTGCCCGCCGGTCAGCCATTGTAGAAGCACAATATCAACCGGCACCATTGCCACCAGAAGCGATACCATGCCCGAGGGCACAGTTTTCTCCGCCAGCACTACTCCTATACTGCCAAAAGAATGTGACTGACTTGTGGTCTTGGCGCACCGCGCATCAGCATCCAGATGCACATCAAAAGACCGGCAATAGTGAAGCGGGTGGCTCCAAGCAGAAAGGGTGGAAAACTTTCCAGGGCAAATTTAATGCCTATGTATGTGGAGCCCCAAATTAGGTAAATAGTGAGAAAACCAAGAATGATATTGATTTTGGCGGGCTGCGTTAATCGGCTTTTATACTGCGTTAGGCAGATAGAAGTGAGCTGAGTTTATTCGATTGATTCGAACTGGTCTCATCTTTTTCTACCGATTCACTTGAGCCAGGCTCAAGATCATGACCTGCCAACCAACCGTTTGCTGCGATAATCGCTGATCTCAACGAGTCAGGCTTGGCTTCATCAAGGGCAACTTCTTTATACAGAGAAAGCAATTGCATTGTGGTCATCAAGCAAACATTTTTCTTGGCGGCATAATCAGCCAGTTCAGCTTCTTCAGTAGAAGAGCCGACACCGGTTGGTGGTTGATCGCTAATTTTGCTTACAATCAAGATGCCTTTTGGCTCTGTGCCTTTTTCGCACCAGTAACGGGTTTGCGAAATAGACAGTTGGCCTAAGTGTGAACGTTCAGCCTGGGTTGTAGTCCAGATTACCCGAGCGATACAAACTTGTTTGTCATCGACTTCAAGACGCAATTCGTGTTTATCGTCAGCGGCAATGGTGACTTTCCAACCGATTAAGCTCAGCACTTTTCCGCAAGCTTCAACCAACTCATCACCAGTGGTGGTAAGCAATGTGTTGCGTACGCCTTTGGTCAACGCCACGCGAGTTTCAACATCGCGGATTTTTTGTTGTGCGAGTTTTACTTGTTCGTTCAGTTCATCGAGCTCAGTATTGAGCTTAGCGATTTCATCTGAGAAATATCGTTTTGTCCAGTCCGGCACGTTAGTAGCCCCCGCTCGTTGTGAAATTGCATCATCTAATTTTAAAGAACCGCTCAGGCCAGAGCCATTAGAACCGGATTCTTTCATAATCTCAGCACTTGCAGACGAACTTTCGGCTGTTGAGACCGTTGGCTCAGCTTGCACTGAATCGCTTGCTTCCTCATTATATTCTTCGAGTGCTACTAATTCAGTAGCCTTTTCCGCTGCGGCAAATTCTGGCTGCGCTTCGGCCACGGTGGCCTCTAATTTAGTTTCAGGCTCAAGGGCGGGCTCAGACTGTAATGATTCGGCGGAATGCTCCTCAACATGATTATTGAGAAGGTTGCCTAAACCGTGTTTAGGGCTAGACACCTTATCTTCCGGCTCAAAACTGGTAGTTTCCGAAGACGTATCAATTATTCCAGCATCTGGGCCGGAACTGTATGAATTCGTGCTCTTTGCTTTAGATTCTGAATTGTTGCTCAAGCTAGCCCCATCTTCTGGGAGTGGCGATTTTAATGAAGATGCCAGGCCGGCTGGCTGTAATGCTTCCAGCGTGACAGTATCACTGGGTTTGTTCAAAATTTTGGCTGGCGGAGTTTTTAGCTCATCATCACTTTCGGCATCGTCAGTTTGTGGTTCGAAAGATGAGGTGGACGGTTCAGATTCTGCTGCAACTGTAGCCCCGGCGCTATCGTCGCTTGTAGGCTCAGTTGTAAGTGCTGCTGCCGTCTCGTTTACTTGCTCGGCGGCGGGCTCGCTTTCGCTGCCTTCAAGATCGCTCAGCAACTCCTTATCTTGAGCGGCTATCTTGGCCTTGACCGCGTCTTCATTGCTCTGGACCACTTCAGTTGCCAGTGGCTGCAAAAGTGATGCCAGTGATGCTTTAGGACCTTCTGGTTTAGGCTCTATTTGAATAGAATTAGCCGCTTCTTCGAGCTTGTCGAGAACTTTGGGATCTATTTTGGCCATCTCTTGCGTTTCTTTTTTAGAATTTGGATCTTCCAAAGCTTTGAGATGGATGCTTGTTTCGGTCATGGGCGACGAGAGGTCGCTGCTCACCGTAGAATGAGATTTAACTGTAATGCCAACACCGTCTGAGCGCTCGCCGCTGATGGCAGAAACCGTTGGTGGGCTGACAGGCTCGGAGCCTGGAACTTGTACGCCTTCGACGACAAACCAGAACAGTGAAACGCCTACTTTTAGAACGTCGCCGTCTTTAATATTTTCGGGTGTCGTAATCTGATTACCATTCAAAAATGTGCCGTGTCGGCTCTTAGCATCCTGAACGGTAAACTCATCATTTTCGTAGCTGATGATGAAATGAAATCGTGATATCGACTGATCACCGCTTATGACGATGTCATTGAGATCGTCGCGGCCGACTCGACATCTGGGTGTAGCGACTGGGATCTTCCGATTGGAGACCAGATCAACTAAAAATGCAGTTGGAGTGTTGTTTCCTTCTTCGTTTTCCATCATGCTGCTTTCTTCGGGAATTAGAGGATGCCTGAGCCATTCAGCTCTTGGTGAGCGTAATTTGCGTGTCACTACAATGATGTTCCACAGACAGGAGAATATTAACGCCGAATCGCATCCGCTTATTACACTTGCCACAATTTAGTTTGATTATCAGCCGGAAATATCTTAGCTCTGCGGTCAGTTTTCCTTTATATTGCTCTGCCATTGTGCTCATCAAAGTGCCAGCTGCGGTAGTGGAGGCAGTAAAGATGATGGCAAGTAGGCGGGAAATTTATTAATCGCTATCATTTCTAATCTTTACGGGCGACGATGTGAGTAAATTAGAGTACCCGTTAGAACAAGCATTCTGAGGAGCATAACCTTTAGATGACCGAATCTGTTGAACCACAAGCCGCAGTTGGCGCCGAAAACTTTCTCGAATATCTGAAAAATCTACCCTGGTGCAAACAAGAGAACGGCACTCTGGTGGCCGTCTATAAGTTAACGTCAGAAGTGATTGAAGTTGTGCGCGAGAGCGAAGTAAAAATCTATCCCGGCGGCCTGGTCGTCAAGCTGCCTCGTTCAGTTTTAATGGGTTTACAAAAGAGCAGCGATGATGAGCAACCGTTGCCTGCCGTGCTGGTATGGAAGGCAGAAGGTTTAGAAATCTGGTTCCGCCGGCAGAAAAGCAGCGATTTTCCATATGACACCTGGACGGACGCCGCTGCTCTTGGCATTGAAAGAGAAAAGGCTTTTGTGCCTAACGAAAAATTAGGCGCCGCCGCCGCTGCCGCTCAGAAAGATATGGAAGGCAAATCAAAAGAATGCCCGGCCATGATTCCACCCTATTAACTGTCATAAAGTCACCGTCACTGAAGTCAGCGCCAGAAATAATGCCAGGTGTAATTAGCGTCAGCTGATTGGCCAGGTTGAATTGTTTTGGTCCAACTGAATTCGCCGATTCCATTCATGTATGACCACCAGCCGGGCCAGCTGTAATAGCCCCACCAGGGCGGAAGTTCGCGTTCTTTAAGTTCATCCATGGTGTTGACCATCTTCATTTTGCCGCCATCGCTGATGGTATCAAGACGGCCTAAGACTTTGCGCTTAATTTCAATTGTGATCGGTTTGTCCATATAATTTGTCAGTGTAATTACACCAGATAAATCGACTCGAGCATATTTATTGTCTTGCCAATTGACAGCGTCAGGTGTGCGTCCCGTTTCTTTCTCTTCTTTTTTTGTTTTAATGTCGACGGCATTGGTCAGTGTGAGTTCACTATTACTGCCCGGAGATGCATAAGTCATCATGCCTTGCGCCAGCACTTCCGTATTGCCGGGATCGTTGTCGCGTGGGTTAGCCACTACCACCAGTGCCGGTGCGGTAGTAAACGGATGTTTGGTAGTATTGAACAAGCGAATTTTATGCATGACTTTATTCAAATCAACTAGTTTATTTTGCTCGTCCATTTGGCTGCCGCTGCGTTGCGACTGCACCTCAGGTGGTGGCAGCACCGCCAATTCTAAAGTGTAGAGGTCTTTATATTCAACCGTATACTCTTCTACGGGCACCACCATGCGCTCGCCCTTTTTTAGAGTTAAATGCTTAACTGAAAAAACAAAAAGGTCTTCATTTTTAGTGGTCTCACGTTCGCCGGGTTCGGCCGCACCGACTCTGCTGTCGTCTGCCGCGTAGCCCTGCGACTGGGTCATTATAGAGTTGCTCAAATTGTTGCGCATGCGTGATTCATTACCGGCATACGATGCTACTCTGGCCAAAGCCTCGCTCAAGGAAATGGGATCGGTTTCTCCTTTAAAGGCAAAAGAAGGAACACCAACAACGAGATTGCAATTGACGTCTTTAAGATCGGTCAGATCGTTGACCAGCGTAGCTTGCAGTTTGACGCGGGCGCGGCCCTGGCCATCAATGGTAACTTTATAATTAGGAATCCAGCGAATGCCTCTTTCCACATACATCATGCCCACGCGGGCGCTGCGCTCCTGAGTATTGTTTCGCGCCGACTTTTCCCAATCAAGGGCCATAGTTAGAACATTGCGCAAATTTTCATCACTTACTTTCGCTCTAGGGGTACTTTTAAATGCAAGCTTCTGAATGTGATCGATGGCCACAAAAGAATGACCATCTGCAGTCTCAAGTTCTACCAGATTGCTTTTGACAGGTAGAGTCAAAGCCGCGCTGGTTTCACCACTGGCAGCCGCAAGTTCTTCTGCTGATCTTGTGGGTATGCCAATAATTTTGGCGTCATATGAAAGCAGTTTGCTCTGAGTGTCATGACCAATCAACTCGTCAATATGCACCAGTGCACCGACATTGGCAGCAATCAACTCTGGGATTGTTAAAGCTGTTTGACTGTTTTGAATTTTGCGCCTTCCTGCTGTCACCGAATTCAGCCTGGCGCGCGTTTCCAGACTGTAAGGGAAAAACGTACCCAGCACAGGCTTTGGCAAATCTTCTAAAATTACATCACCGCTGGTGGTGAGGGGCATTTCACCTTCATGGACAAGTAAAGCGTGACCATCTTTGAAAACCGTGATTTCTTTCACGGGCATGCGTGTAAGGCTGCTGGAGGATGCAATTTCGCTCTCGGCAATGGGTATGGCATAGGCCGATTGGCAGTCACTAAAAGTGATGGCTAAACTGAGGGCACAGAGAGCGCTAACAGCACTAATCTGCGACCTGATGGTTTGCTTGATCATGTAGGCTGCCTCAAAACACTTGTGCTTTGATTAAATCACCGCCGCACTTTGATCACCTCAGTAATTACCCTGAACTTCGCTTAGAATTATTTTTTGGCTCAACTAAATGAAAAGAAAGCAATAAATGAAAGACGATAGCGAGCAAGCGGGGCTCAAATTTGCGGACCTTGTGGTCAGCGCTGAATCAGGTAACCTCAGTGCCATGACTCAGGTCGGCCTAATGCTGGCTAAAGGCGAAGGTGTGGCGGCAGACTTCGCTCAGGCCGAAAAATATTATCGAAAGGCAGCGGAAGGCGGTTTTGCCATTGCTCAATATAATCTGGGTTGCCTTTATCTAAACGGCACCGGCGTTGCCCGCGACTATGAAATGGCCATGCACTGGTTTCTACATGCTGCCGAACAAAATGATTGCGACGCTCAATTCAATATTGCTTATATGTATGATCGCGGTTGGGGTGTAGATGCCAGCGATGAAAATGCTTTCAAGTGGTACAGCCTCGCTGCTGAAAATGGCTCGCCTCGTGCGCAATTTGACTTAGCCTGCTGCTATCAACATGGTAAATTTGTTGCTGCCAATCGCGAGCAAGCGATTTTCTGGTTTCGGCGGGCGGAAGCTTCAGGAGTGGCGCGGGCGGCATCGCTCTTGCAGCAACTGGAGACCCAATAATATCTGCAGGATTGTCATTGTTCAGGCCCCAAAATATTGTTGACCTAAAAGCCCTGAGTTTGAGCGGTGCTCTGGCTGCCCTGTTTTGTTGCGCGCCCAGCGCTCATGGTCAGGGCAGCGATACTACCAGTGGTGTCATCCTTAAAAGCGGTGTCAGTAATATTGAAGAATACAATCGCCGCATAATTTTAAAGGAAATAGAGCTGGAGCACTTCAGCATTAATTTTCGCAAAAATAATAACGTGCAGGGCCGCTGGCGTGGATGGCGTTACTTTCTCTCTCAGGAAGCCAGCGCCGCCTGCACCGCCTCCGGTTTGACCGTGCAGCTGCGTGATCGACTAAGAGTACTAAAGCATCCGGATATCCCATCATTTACTAAGGATGGTCAACCCACGTTCGTATCTAGTGTAAACAATCGAGGAGCACTTGAAACTGGTCAAATATTGCAGATGGTCGGTCAATCTATTGGCGCCGTGGGCTCAGGCATAGAGCTGGGAATAAATATTCATCACCAGCGACAGGCTATTAAAAAAGGCTTCGGATCGAAAGCTTCAATTAAACATGTACTGGCACTGCGATCTGAAATTGAAAGTTTGTTTGAGGAACGTCGTCAGGCTATTGCCGCTGCCAACCTGAGCGTTGAGGAGCTGGCAATCGCCAGCGCTGAAGAACACGTTTTGCATGATCTGACCGATTTGAGCTTGCAAGAATATGCTAACTATCATTTACAGGCAAGGCGCTTTCGGGCCTTTCAAGATTCTCAATATATTTTTGATATTTTGAAAAGCAGTACCGGCGCCGTGGGCAGCTTATTGAACTTGCTTGCCACTCATAATCGAGACCCTCGTGGACCAGGTGGCGCCGGTGTAGTGACCACCACATCTGGTGCTTTGTATATGCTTGGTCCGCTCCTTAGTCGTGGCATCAGCAAGGTGGTGGCATCTTCTCACGATCGTGCTCTGTGGCCTGTGACTGCCGGTATTTCGAAACCCACCGTTGATGACCTTGAAAAACATAAGATGCTTCTTGGTAAACTGGAGGATGCTCGTCTATCAGGTGATCCTAAAAATGGCTCAGCTAAGTCTCTTGCGCTCTTAACCGCCTATGACGAAGAAGCCGGGCAACGTCGTAAACAATTTGCTCTGGCGACGAGAGAAATTCGCTCTGGAACACGCTCAGCAACACAGAATATCGGCTCAGGTTTAATTGTAGGCGGCTCGAAAATAGCTTTCGGTGTGACCAATATCACTGCAGGCTGGGAGTTCAGCAAATTTCCTCACCGAGCTAATGCAGTTTTGATTCCCGGAATAATTGCCTATGGCTCCGGTTCATATTTTGCTGTGGGCGATAACATCAGGTTGCGATTGCTCGATGAGATCAGTCGCAAAAGATTGGCAGAGCGCGGTGAGCTTCCTTCTCGGATTCTCGCCGAGAAATTGAAGGTGCTAGATCAAATGGAGACGAACTTGAAGACCTGCTCAGGTCAATGATTAAGCAGGCTAAACCGCTTAATCGTTACCGTTTTCAGCTAATGATGAAATGAAATCTTGAAATCGAATGGTCGCCTTTAATGACGATGTCATTGAGAGTGTCGCCGCCAACACGACATTTAGGTACAGTAACGGGAATTTTTTATTTGATGAAAGATCAAGTAGAAATGCAGAAGCAGTGCTATTTATTTTGTTGTCTTCAATCATAGTGCCTCAGTGATAGCCATAATTTATGCATGTTTATTTTTGATAGAATATCAGTCATTGAATCAGGGGTTGCGGGTTTTATTATGGCAACATCGAAAATGGGTGGGAAAATATGGATTTAAAAATGGTCAGCAAAGTAGATCAGTTGCCACTGCCGGTGCAAGTTGATTTACAAGATTTTCCCATGGCCGATAGCGGCGAGTCGTATCAAATGGGCTGTGTGAGCGGCCATGAACCTTTGCCTCTTTCTCGACTTATCTTTGGGGCCGTCGCCGATGACGAATGTTATGTCCACTTCGAAAGCGGTGGTTTCGCACACCTTTATTCTGCGCGCCACTATAAGTTAAACGGCAATAAAGCTGAGTTGGTAGAAAGTAGTTATGTGCCTGAGAAATGCGACAGCGTCGAGCAGTTGAAGCAGATGCTGGTCGACGTGGCTGATTAATCCAGGGCCTCTGTTCTTAAAAGGTCGCAATCTCGCCCGAAAAATGCCAAATTCCTACCATTAGAATGCTTTCACTGACCGCCAGTGCAGCAATTTTACCGAAGGAAAAGAAATGGCAAAGACTGAGTCGGCTGAAAGCGGAAAACAAAGTTCGGGCGCGGCTAAACTTGTCGCCGACGGTATCTCGGGCCATGCCACTGCAACTGATTCGACTGTGCTGGCTGATACGACTGTTGGTCGCATTGTGAATCGGTCCATTGCTATCTCTTCTATTATCATCCAAATCTATTTTTCGATACGGACGGTAGAAAACCGCGCCACCGACCGCGGTGCCAAATGCTCTTTGCCCATGGCCAAAAGCAACCCGTGAATAATACTCCACGGGTGCGGCGGGCATCCGGGAATATAAACGTTGACCGGCAAAAGCTCTTCGATACCGTTGGCGTCGGCGTAACCGCCCCGGTGCACCCCGCCTGAAATAGCGCAGGTACCAAGAGCAATGACAATGCGCGGGCTAGCCATAGCCCCATAGCAACTTGAAAGCGCTGCTTGCATGCCTTTTGAAATCGGTCCGGTGACAATTAAAGCGTCGGCAAATCGTGGCGATGCCACGATCTGTACACCGAATCTTTCCATATCAAAAATAGGATTACCCGCTGCGCCAAGCTCCATATCGCAGGCTGAGCATCCGGTTGCCACAACTCTTGCCGCTACAGAGCGACTGAACCACTTTGCTTTTTCTAAAGAGTCAGGGGCTGACACCATTACTGATGTGGCATCTTGCGCAATGTTACCCGGAGGCGCGCTGGCAGTAGTCAACACCAGATCTTCGCGACGGCTGACAGCTACTCTGGTGCTGGGATTATTAGCAATGGTGCCTGTTGGGCAAGCGTCAACGCAATAGCCGCAGCCGATACAGAGGCCGAGATCAAGCTTGATGTGGCCGGTTTCTTCAATTTTGAAAACCGAAATGGCATCTGTAGGACAAACGTCCACGCAAGCTGTGCAACCTGTGCTGCAAGGTATGTCTGTGAGCTTCGGCAGTCCGCGCACCCCTTCGGCCAAGTCCGGACAGATATTTCTGTTGGTGGCGATGCCCTGATTGAGAAGATAAGAGATTAGTTTCAACATAGTTAGAGATCATTGCCGCTGTAGGAAAGGGCCATACTTTTATTGCAGAGGGGAAAATCAGCGATGAGATTTTCGCGAATGGCTATTGAAATAGCAGTCCAGTTTTCGAAGCTCGGGTCTTTAATTGAATAACGGCATATTTTTCCGGCTTCGTCGGTAAAAATAAGGTGAATCAGCTCACCACGCGTGGCTTCGACAATGCCTAAACCAGTGGCATTGGCCGGCAAACTGGCCGGCAGAGTTATTTTGTCTTCCCCATGAGGACAACCGTCCAGCAGTTTTTCGATGGTGTCGAGGGTGGTGGCAATTTCTCCGATGCGTACTCTGGTGCGGGCAAGAATATCGCCACCCAATTCTGTGGTGATTGGTGGCGCCAGCTCGGGAAATTTACCCTGTTCGAAGCATTGTCTGCTATCGTATTCGATTCCACAGGCGCGCGCCAGAATGCCGACCATCCCGAACTCCTGGGCCAGAGAACGGGAGAGCCTGCCGATATCTTTCATTCTTTCGGTGGCCATTTGATTTTCTGAAAGAATCTGAATTACCGGTGCCAGATCTTTGCGCAATCCGATTACTCCCGCTTTAATTTCAGAGAGTTTGCGCTCGCTCACCGGCCGCACGCCGCCAGGAAAAATAAATCCGCGCAAAAACCGCGAGCCTGAAATTAAATCGGCGAGAGCTAGTGCTTTGCCACGAAGACGACCCATGGCACTAGATATGCCAAGCAGACCAATGTCGGTGCCGATGCCGCCCACGTCAATGACGTGCATAGCCAGCCTTTCAATCTCTAAAGCAATGGTGCGCAAATATTGAGCTCGTTCGCTTACTTTTACTTCTAAAATCGATTCGATGGCAATGGCGTGGGCAAATGCGTTAGCACAGGCCGTGTCGCTGGCGGCAGCTTCCGCTACAAAATGGGCCTTCTGCCACGGCACTTCGGTCAAACGCTTTTCTACACCGCGGTGCACCCAGCCAAGTCTGATTTCTAAATTGACGATGGTCTCGCCAAAGCAACTGAAGCGGAAGTGACCGGGCTCAATGACACCGGCGTGAATTGGCCCTACAGGCAGCTCATATACGCCTTCGCCTTTGACTTCAAAAAATTCATAGCGGCGCGGTAAGACGTTTTGAAAATTTGCAGGCAAGGCAATTTTGCGCAGAGGGAAAAAATCACCTTCATATTGATCGTGCAAAAGCAGGTGCTTAAAGCGCGGATGACCGTCGGCAACGATACCGAAAAAGTCAAAGAGGGCGCGCTCGAACCAGTGAAATTGCGCCAGCTGAGGAGTGAAAGAGCGGTAGCTGTTGTTTTCTAACGGGCTTACAAGAAGCCCTGCTGTGCCATCTTTAGGATTAAGCAAAAGAGTTGCCAGCTGACCGCCGTCAATTGATGTGAGCAGGCCCAGGCGGTTTTCTGAATTTTTACCCAGGGTATGGGGCAGCTTTTCGTGCAGCTCGGACAGGGACATTTCAATGCGCTCTATCTTCATCTGATTACGCTCCATGAGCCAGACCAAACTTCGGTGTTGAGGCCAACTCCAAGGACCAGCGTGCCCAGCACAAGAATGGCCGGAATAATTGACGCTCTGGCCGGTTGAAAGCTCTTGAACCCTTGTTTGCCGCTGCCGAAAATAACTTTGCCCACGTGAGCAAGAATGGCCACGAAGCTGATGGCAATTGCTGCAGTCATAATCAAAGCCAGTATCCAGCGGCCGTCCGACATGCTTAAGCTGAGCATCGACATCTCGGCGACGAAGGCACCAAAAGGTGGTGCGCCGGTGACGGCAAATGCTGCCAGTGCCAGTAAACCAGCCCAGATTGGGCAATCTTCAATGACACCATGCATTTTGTTGAGCTTTTTAGTACCAGATGCCTGAATGATATTGCCTGTTAACAAAAACAAAGCTACTTTTGCCAGGCTGTGATTAAGGGCCTGGAGGAAAAATAGAGGGCCAGAGCCAAGACCAATGGCAAAGACCATCAGTCCTACGTTTTCAACGCTCGAATAAGCCCATAGCCTTTTGAAATTATGCTGGCGCAGCAACAGTAAACTGGCGGCCACAACAGTGACGGTGCCAAGAACCGCTACCAGCTGGTGAACGTGCGAGTGCGGTTGGGCGGCGTTGATTATGCTTGCCACTTTCCAGATGCCAAAAAGAGCGCAGTTTAACAGTGCTCCTGAGAGCATGGCTGAGGCCGGTGCCGGAGACTCTGCGTGAGCGTCCGGCAGCCAGGTGTGCAGAGGGAAGATACCGGCTTTGGTGCCATAACCAATTAAACAGAAAATAAAACCAAGGCGCAAAAGTGGAAAATTCAATAATTGAGCGTGAGTAATCAGCTCTGAAATATTGAGCGTCGGTTCCATGGGAGTGCCGCGCTGACTGGCGGCGAAGATAAAGACTGTACCCAATAAAGCAAAGGCAATGCCGACGGAGCAAACAATCAAATATTTCCAGGTAGCTTCAAGGGCAAATTTATTGCGTTCAAAATAAACCAGAGGGGCTGATGAAAGAGTGGTAGCTTCAATGGCGATCCACAAGTAACCAAGGTTGTCGCAGAGAAAAACCGTAGTCATGGCCAGCAAGAAAAGATTGACCGAGGCATAAAACAGTCGCAGTGAGCGGTCGGCATAAGCGTCGCCGGCAGCTTCGGCTGCAGCAAAGAAATAGTCTGCATGGGTGACGCAGCAAGAGACCACAAATGTGGTCAGTAAAATAAAATAGGTACCCATTTTATCGATGGCAAGGCCACTGGCGAATTGCATGCGCTCCGTTCCCTGGAGGCAGGGATGAAGCACAAAAGCAACGATAGCCAACTGCCACCAGGTAACGATGGGCACAAGTTTACGTGTCAATTTTACTTCCAGAAATAAACTGATCAGGGCCAGGGCCGCCGGCAAAATCATCAGATAGAGCAGTTCGTTCATTGCCTCAGTCCTTCAGCTCTGTAAGCTGGCTGACATCAATATGCTCAAAGCTTTTTTTAATGTTAAAGAGCAGCAAGCCTGCCACCATTACCGCCACCAGTACTTCCAGAAGTAAACCCATTTCTACCATTAGCGGCATGCCGTGAGTTTGAGTGACGGCAAACAAATAAATGCCGTTTTCAATTACCAGAAAACCGACGATCTGGCTAATGGCAGCCCGTCTTGTGAGCATGAGCAAAACCCCTGAAAATAAAATCGACATGGCTGCTGTTGACCCGATACGCGAATCAGGGTCGCCAATCAGACCCGGAATTTGCAGGCTGATTACGTACGATAGGCCAAGCAGCAGCGCACCCAGGTGCATTGAAAGTGGAGCAGCGATGAAAGCACCACTATCGGTGCCGATGCCGATTTTTTTGATTACAGTATTGAGAAAGTAAGGAATTACCCAGGCTTTGATGGCGAAAACCGCCGCGGCTACTAAATATAAATGCGAGTCATGAGTGATGTTGGCTATCCAGGCGGTGACCGCCGCAATAGCTGTGGTGTGCAAGCTATAAAAAGAGAGATTGGTGCGCAGATGCGTAGTGCCAAGAATGAGAATGCCGAAAATGGCAGCTAACATTGCCAGTGCTTCAAACGTGTCGAGAACCATTATCCTTATTCAAACCTCAATTTAAATTTTTGCCCAGGGCAATGAAGACGCAAAATATGCTCATGGCCACCGAATAGGCAATGAACTCGGGCAGCTTGGTCCAGCGCAATTTAACTGCCACGCTTTCAATTACAGCAATGCTCACAGCCATGAGCAGAATGCAAGCAATTGACGCGCCGGCGCGAATTAATTCGGTGCTGTGCCAGAAATAAGGGACGGCATGGAGCAAACACTGACTGGATATACCAAGTAAAATCAAAATTTTGAGAAAGTGTGAATATTCGACTAAGGCCAGATTGGCTGCAGAATTTTCAAGAATCATGGCTTCGTGCACCATGGTTAGTTCCAGGTGGGTGGTAGGGTCGTCGGCGGGCATACGCGACAATTCCACCAGGCTGGCGAGAAAGAGGCCACAGCCGGCGAGAAACCAGAGGCCAGGTTGATTTAAAAGCTCCATGTTTTTAAAGGAAAAAACAAAGGCCAGATCACTTGATTGACTGACACTACCAAGAGAAGCTAGACAAAGAATTACCGATGGCTCTACCAGTAGTGCCAGGGTAACTTCACGGCTGGCACCAAAGCCACCAAAAGCAGAACCGGCATCAAGAGCCGAAAGCACTGTGAAGAATCTGGTCAGAGCCAATAGATAAATGACGAGAAAAAGATCGCTGGCCAGGTCAAAGGGTCTGAACGATGTCCACGGCGCTAGAAAGGCGAGAATAATCAACATCGATAAATTTACGGCGGCAGTGCTGCGAAAGATCCAGCTTGTATGTTTGCTGATGGTTTCGCTCTTACTGAGCAGCTTGAGCAAGTCGTAATATGGTTGCAGTACAGGCGCGCCGATGCGGTTTTGAAAACGTGCTTTGGTTTTGCGAATGACACCGACAATCAGCGGCGGCAAAAGCAAAAATGTGGCGGTGAAGCCCAGAGTTTCCAGCACAGCGTGCAGATTAAGCGTCATATGTTGGTACCAAGGAAGACCAGAAGAATCATGGTCAAAAATACGTAAAGCAAGTGGATATGAATGCTGCCGGTTTGCAGACGCACAAGCGAGCTTGAGAGCCAGTCGAAAGCGTTTATCAGGGGTTGATAAATTTTGGTTTCCAGAATTGGTGTCATAAAAGTCTCTACTTTGACAATCTCGGGGAAGTGTCGCCTGTCTTTTCCTGAAATTTCGGTGCTGACTTTCATCTGCAAAACTTGTGAAAAAATGCGCCCGATCGGATGGGAAAAACTCGAACCGGTTTCTTCGGCGCGGGTAGAAAGAGGGCCGAAGCCGCAGTCCCAGGTGATGTAACTTTTGGCTGTGGCCGACCTGCCGCCCAGGACAAAAATATAGATGCTTGATACGAGAAGCGCGCCAACAAGAGTGAGCTGCCCCAACGGCATGGGGAAGAGACTCGAGCCTACCAGGGCCGGATTATTCGTCAGCTGTTGAAGGGCCGGCGTCAGGCCGTCAAGTGCGATAGGTACAGAAGTACCCACCATGACGCAAGCGACGGTAAGCAAAAGTTGGGCCAGAATCAAACCGTCAGGATTGCCCGAAGGTGATTCTTTAGCTTTGGCTGCTGCTTCTGAGCGCGGCCGGCCTAGAAAAGCGATACCGACGGCCTTAGTAAAGCAAGCCAGAGAAAGTGCGCCCACGAAGGCCAGAATGCCAACCATAGCCAGCGCAATTGCCCGTTCCATAATGGGCACATGGGCAAATGATAGATGGAAGAATGTCTGGTAAAGCAACCACTTGCTGGCAAAACAATTCATGGGCGGCATGGCGCAAATTGAAAGGGAGCCGACAAAAAAGCAGAGCATTGTCCATGGCAAATTCTTGGAGAGGCCGCCTAAGGCTGACATTTCTCTTGTGTGGGCCGCTCTTTCTACCGAGGAGGCTCCTAAGAACAACAATGCTTTAACCAAACCGTGATTGAGCGAATGGAAGAGGGCGCCGGCTGTGGCCAGAGCGGCGACATCGGCAAGACCGTGACTGTGGGCCAAGATGGCGACACCAATGGCGGTGAGAATAATTCCCATATTCTCCACAGAAGAATAGGCCAGAAGCTTTTTCAAATCTCTTTCCATCAGGGCGAAAAGCACTCCCCATACGGCTGAGACTGTACCGAGAGCCAGGGCGACGTAGGCAATAATCATGTGACTGCATGAGCCCGCAAGAAGCAATCGCATCAGTAAATAAATTGCCAGGTTGCTAACCAGCCCACTAAACAAGGCCGAAGTCGGTGCCGGCGGTTCAGGATAAGCCAGTGGCAGCCAGACGTGCATGGGCCAGATGCCGGCTTTGGTGCAGACTCCGGCTAAGAGTAAAACTGCGGCGCAAAGACTTTCGGGAGTATCGAAATGCCAGGCGGCCAGCGACCAGCTGCCTGTGTTTTGATGCATGAACAAAAAGGCGGCGGTGATAAAAGCGGTCGAGATGCGCGTGGCGGTGAGGTAAGCAAAAGCCGCTCTTTGAGCGCGATGGCGTATGTGATCAGCTGCCACCAAGGCGGCTGAAGAAAGGGACATTATTTCCCAGAAGACTAGAAAAGCAACAGCATTGGCGGCCAGTAAAACTTGCAGCAGGCCAATCATAAATATGAATGTCAGCTTCCAGTAATGACCTTTTTTGCCCTGCTCTTTGAAGGCGGCCAGGTGGCTCGGGCTTGCCACGGCGGCAGCTGCCCCAAGCAATCCTAATAAGGCGATAAAAGGAACGCTGAGGGGATCTACGCGAGCATCGGCCTGGGCCAGACCAAAAGAAAGAAACTGTAACTGATTGTATTCAACAGGATGGTTCCACGAAATTGCCGCGCCGGAAAGTGCCATCAAGCAACCTACCAGCAGCACTGCTGCTAAAAGGATGTCTTTGACCCGCTCCCTCCCCAGTGCCGTAAGGCCAATGCCTGCCAGCCATAAGGCGCTGGCGGCGGTGAATAGATGAGCGGCTGATATTTGAGTTAGGTCGTTAAACATTTACGCTTTCGTGGGTTGCAGCTATTACGCTAACAGCGAAATGTGATCGAAGTGTGATGACCCCGACCACAAGCTGTGGGAATTATTGCTTTTGCTTCAAGAATTGATCACATCCTCATCACTTTTGCCTGTTATCGTTCAAATCAAGCAGCCATCAGGTGCGCAGTTCGGAGTCCTTTTAAATGTCATCAGAATCAATTTCGACAGCCCCTGTTCCTTTCGATAGATTGGCCGGTCTGAAGCAAAACTGGAAATCTGACATAGTCTCCGGTTTCATTCTTTTCTTGATAGCCCTGCCGCTATCGCTGGGTATTGCTATGGCATCGGGTATGCCGCCTATGGCCGGCATCATCGCCGCTATGGTGGGCGGCCTTCTGGTGTCGCAAATCAGTGGTTCTTACGTCACTATCAACGGCCCGGCCGCCGGCCTGATTGTGGTTATCGTCTCTTCGGTAGAAAGGCTTGGTGGCGGTTCGCAAGGCTATCACGCTACTCTGGCCGCCATTGTCATTTCAGGCGTTTTGCTTTTTATCATGGGCTTATTCAAGGCCGGTGAGCTGGGCAAATTCTTCCCCGCTTCGGTTGTGCACGGCATGCTGGCATCAATCGGCATCGTCATTATGCTCAAACAATTCCCAATCATGCTGGGCACGGCACCCCTATCGAAAGAGCCCATTCAATTATTTTTGAAGATGGGTGAAACAGTCACTCATGCCAATCCCGAAATTGCCGCCATAGGCGTTTTGAGCATGCTCATTTTGGTCAGCCTGACCTTTGTCAAAGGTGGCATCCTGCGCAAAATTCCCGCACCTATTATTGTGGTGCTGTCTGCTTGTGCTCTGGGAATTTTCTTCCACATTACCACCAAGCATTCCTACGCTTTTTGCGGTCAGAGCTTTGACATTAATCCGGCTAAGTGTCTGGTGCAAGTGCCTACTAATATGGTTAGCGCTTTTACTTTTCCTGATTTTTCCGCTGTTAAGTTGAATGGTTTCTGGCTCTCGGTGCTCTCCATCACTCTTGTACAGGGCATCGAAACCGTGCTCAGTTGTGCTGCGGTAGATAAATTAGATCCATACAAACGTCATGCCAACTTGAGTAAAGATCTTTCAGCGGTTGGTCTGGGTAGCGCCATTTCGGGCATGCTCGGTGGCTTGCCAATGATTGCCGAAATCGTCAGAAGTACAGCCAATGTGGCTAATGGGGCTAAAACCCGCTGGTCAAATTTCTTGCACGGTCTTTTTATTTTCAGTTTCGTGCTTTTAGCCGCATCACTAATTAATGCCATTCCCCTGGCTTCTCTTGCTGCACTGCTGGTTTTCACCGGATATCGCCTGGCCTCACCGCGTGTCTTCAAAGAAACACACTCTATTGGCTGGGAACAGACTTTGCTTTTCGTCACCACCATTGTTGTCACTCTCGCCAGCGATTTGTTGATTGGTGTGGCAGCCGGTGTGGCTGTGAAATTCTTGTTGCATATATTGCGTGGAGTACGCATCAATCAGCTCTTCAAGGCCAATGTGGAAGTGCTTGACGATGGAGCTGACACTGTAATCGTCAAAGTTGCCGATGCCGCTATTTTTTCAAATTACCTTTCCATCAAAAAATATCTGACCGGAATTGCTCCTGACAAGAAAGTGATTTTCGATCTCAGTAAGGCTACTTTTATAGACCATACGGTAATGGAGCACTTGCACGATTTTGCCCAGGATCAAGTAAGTGGTGGCGGCTCTGTGTCCTTTACCGGCATGGAATTGCATCAATGCGTTTCACCGCATCCGACTTCATGCCGCAAACAGGCGACGGCCGCGCGCTAAGTGGCGTATTATTGAACTATGGCAAAGATTCTGATTGTTGAAGACGAGACCGATCTGGCCGAGCTTGTAAAGAACTGGCTGGTAAAAGATCATCATCTTGTTGAATTAGCCGATGACGGGCTAGAGGCTCTAATTCGCATGGAGACTAACAACTACGACGTTGTTATTCTCGATATCATGCTGCCGTCATTGAACGGTATGGAAATTTGCAAACGTTATCGCAAAGCCGGCGGTTCGGCTGGAATTATTATTGTCACTGCCAAAGGCCATGTGGACGACAAAGAGACCGGACTCGATTCTGGGGCCGATGATTATATGACCAAGCCATTTCTTCTGAAAGAGCTGGCAGCCAGGGTGCGGGCGGTGTTGCGGCGCAACCACGGCCAGGCGCAAGATGTAATGCGTTTTCGCGATCTTGAAATTGATGTGCACGAATTCAAGGTTTTAAAGGGTGGCCACGAAGTGCATTTGTTGCCCAAAGAATTTCGCTTGCTCGAATTTTTCTTGCGCCATCCCCATCAAGTTTTTTCAGCTGAAGATATATTATCGAGCGTCTGGGAATCTGATACTGAAGCATTGCTTGATACCGTGCGCGGCCATATTACCAGGGTAAGAAAAAAGCTCGATACAGCGGGCACCGCCTCTATCATTGCCACTGTATATGGTGTGGGCTACAAGCTGGGTGAAAACTAAGTGAAGCGTGATCTGCGCCGTCGCCTCACCATCGAATTTGTCATGCTTTTTGTTCTGCTTTATTTTGCCGGCGGTGCAGTGGCTATGTTTATGTTCGCCACCCAGCTGGATAGATCTATTGATAGCGAGTTGCAGGGCCTGGCAGCTGAAGTAATGCCGGCGGTGGATAACACCCAGGCCGGGCCGTCTTTAAAAAGATGGGGAGCACGAGCCCAGTTGAGGCATGAAGAAATGCCTTTCAGCATCCAACTGTTCAACTCTCAACGCCAGCTGCTCGAAGAGTTCGGCCCCGTGGGTCACCGGGTATTAAGTTCAGGATTCGTCCATGCTGATGGTGATGGAGACGGGCCGAATCCGGCCAGTCTGGATGATGCCAACTTGCGCTCTTACTTTGTTGAAATTCATGATGACACCAAATTAAGTGGCTACTTGCAGGTGCAAGTGTCAGTCAGACAACGAGACGACGCCCTCAAACAAATTGTTTTGACCATGGTTTCGCTTTCGCCTTTTCTGGCACTGGCTGTGGCGATATGTGGTTCATGGTTTGCCGGCAAAGCAGTCAAACCGGTAGAAGAAACCATGGAACTACTGCGTCAATTTGTGGCTGACGCCGCCCACGAAATCAATACACCAATCACAGTAATTGAAGCATCAGTGCAAACCCTCGAAGCAACCTTCGACGACACTCAAGTGGACGGCAATGTGCTCGCTATCATAAACCGCGCCAGCGGACGCATGAAAGCACTGGGGCAAAGTCTGGTGGTGTTGTCGCGTATGGAGTCACCGGATTATCCACCCCCCATCGATCATATCGAGCTGGAGAGCCTTGCTGCGCCGGTGCTGGCCGAATGCGAGCAATTGGCCATACCTAAAGATATCAAGCTCAGCTCGCAGGCTATTCCCCAGGTTACCGTGCTGGGCAATAGTGAATCGCTTGAGCGCATGCTATTAAACTTGATTGCCAACGCCATACGTTATACAGACGAAGGTGGAGTGGTGGAAGTGAAATACCAAGTGACAACTGATTGGCTGACAATTAGTGTAGAAGATAGTGGCATCGGTATTCCGGCCGAAAGTTTGCCCCATATTTTTCAACGTTTTTATCGTGTAGATAAATCGCGCTCGCGCAATATTGGTGGCTTTGGTCTTGGTCTGGCCATCGTCAAAGCGGTTGTGGACAGACACAGTGGCGAAATTAAGGTCAGAAGTGAAGTGGGCAAAGGTAGTTGCTTCAGCGTCACTCTCAAGCGCGTGAACTGAAAAGACTTTTTTATTTAACTAAAGAAAGTGCAACTTGTTTGGCGCACGGTCGTCGTCTTTCGAGTTCTTGATAAAAATAGAAGGATGGCTATGAACCAATACAAATTTTTCCAGCAGGTGGCCGCAGCAGCTGCCGCCCTGGTGATGTCGCAAACGCTTATGGCATGCGGCTCCAGTACTAGTAATACTTCCAATCTGCCGCCCATTGATGAGTCGGCTCGGACGACTAACTCTACGTTTAATCGCAGCAATACGGCAGCTCGGCCGGGTATGTCAAACGGTCAAAAAGTGGCGATGTTAGCTGGGGCAGCCGCTCTTTATTATATGTATAAAAAGAATCAACAGGCGCATGTCGGTGGTAGCAGCGCCGAGCCTCAATATTATCTATCGAAGAATGGCCGCGTGTATTATCGCGAAGCGGGTGGTCGAGTGCACTGGGTAACGGCTCCTAAAGAACCCATTGCCGTACCGCTCAGCGAAGCTCAACAGTATTCACAGTTCGAAGGTTACGACGGTCGTACAACCGGTCGCGATCTACTTGGTTTAGGTGCTGACTAACTAGTTTTTTTTCTGGAGGTTCTATGAGTTTATTGTCTTTATTGGATCAAATCAAAAATGCCATCTATCAAGATCCCACTACTCCTCATAAACCGGGTCATGATCCCGGCGGATTGATTGGTGGCATCGAGAGCCTTTTTGGTAAATATGGTGATCAAAATGGTGACCCTGGTGATCAAGGGGGCCAGTTCGGCGATGTGCGCCCTGCCAGCAGAGACCCGCTGGGAGACCCCGGCGTAAGTGATCGAGGCGGCAGAAATGGGAATGTACGTCCGGCCAGCGAAGATCCGCTTGGTGATCCCGGTTAAAAGGGCTGCTTGATCAGTTCGTTGGCTCGAGCCAGATCTTTGGCAGCTGATGCTTTTTGATTGAGCAATGTATAAACTTCTGCGCGTTCTTTGTAGAGTTTAGCGGATGGCTCAAGCTCTACCGCTTTGCTGAAATCTTTAACAGCGGCCGTCAGGTCTTTGTTTTTGACTTCAGCGCGAGCGCGCATGGTCAGTGCTTCTTCGTCAAGTGGATTTTTCTTGATCAATTTAGTCAGCTCGTCAATGGCGGTTTGATGTTTACCAGCCATTTGCAGGCAGTTGGCGAGCTGGTAGACCGTCTGGTCTTGATTGCGTAATAAAAGTGATTGCCGCAATACCCTGGACGCTTCGTCGTAGCGTTTGAGTGTGCTTAAAAGGCTGGCTTTAGTATTGAGATTATAAAAATTGCGATGGGTGCCGAAAGCCATGAAGCCATTGAAGTCTGCCAGTGCTGCTTCGTGTTGACCAAGATTGCTGCGGGCAATGGCACTCTGTCTCAAGGTCGATCGGTCAGGATATTTAGCATGAAGCGCTTTGTCGGAAAATTTCAAAACCCCCTGATAATCACCCAGAGCCAGTAAGTGTTCGGCCATGAGGCGATAGGCTTCGCCGTCTTCAGGCCTGATTTTCATGGCCAGCTTTAGGCACTCTTCAATCTCTTTATTGGCTTTTGGATCTTGTTCTGGATCATCGAGATAAGTGCTGACCAGAATGCAATACATTTCGGCAGTGGTATCGGGTTTGTGGCAAAGTGGTGCAATCAAACGCCTGGCATCCTCATTGTGGCCGTCATAGATAAGTTGCCTGGCCAGCTTGATGCGCTGCTTGATACTGTAATCGTCATCGTATTTACCTGCCAGAGCAGGCTCAAAGCGCACGTGAATAAAGAGCGCCAGGGCCAGAAGACTTTTTAAAATCAAACGCAATATCAGTACCTTCAGATCTATGGGTGGCCAATACCTGAGATGCCTGAACCTCTTTATTATACGGTGAATAGTCAGGTGCAGCGGTAACTTTCCTTTGCCTCGCTTTGCCGTCAATGCGAGTGATTCGCATTGACGGCGAAATCATGAACATAGTGCCGCAGTTCACCTGCCGCGGTAGCACTGCTCTGTATCGTTCATTTAATCAGGCCGCTCGTGACGTCACTAGTGGTGGCAGAACAGATGCCCGCAAAACCATCGTTTTATTCACCGACGGCATGGATACCGTTGACCGCTCCCCTGCTGTTTGCCAGAGCGCAGCTGCCCAGGCCCGTGCCAGGGGTGTGCGCCTCTTCTGTGTTGGCCTGAGCATGGACCTTCCACCGAGCCTGAGCAAAGATCGAATTTGCAAGCACTGGCCAACATGGTGGGCAACGGCAGCAAGTTTATGTAGTTAACGATCCATCGCGTTTAAAAGGAGCCTTTTCTAGTATCGCTCGCGACCTCACCTTTGACCCGTCGGCAAATCCATAAAAATAGGTTGCATGCTTTAGTCTAGAATGTGATTATTGTGAGAGTGAAAAGTAAATATCAGCTATTGCCTCTTTTTCTCTGGGCTTCGCTCTGTGTCAGTACCACTGGCGTGCGGGCCGAGACTGACTTTTTTAAGGAGGGCGTGGCCCTCTACAAGCAGCAAGAGTACATGAAAGCGTTTAAGAGCTTTGTTCAAGCGCTGCAACTACATCCTGAAAATGCCGAAGCTGCTTACTATATCGCTGTAAGCGTGCACCAGATGGGCCACCTGGACAAAGCCAAAGAACAATATCAATTTGTCATCGACCACTATAGAGGCAGCGGTGCTGCGCAACAGGCCGCTACGAATTTGCGCCAGATGGCCGCAGCAAGAAGCGCAGAGTCAGCCGCCTTGCCCCGCGAGACCTGGGTCAAGTACGAACAGCGAGGCCATACCATGTTTGTGGAGGGCTCTGTTAACAACAAGCCCATGACCTTTATTTTCGACACCGGCGCAGAGCGATGTTTGCTCACCACCACCCAGCTCAAACAACTGGGGCTGCCCATGCCTGCCGGCTCACCCACAGGTTCTGGTGGCGGAGTGGGGCAGACTAATCCGATACCAATCTGGAACATGAATATCAATTTGAAAATCGGCCGTCTGGAACGCCGTAATTTCCCTGTGATGATAAGCAACGTGCCCATGGAACAGCCTTTGTTGGGTCAAGAATTTTTTCGTGATTTTGAATACAGTATAGATTCGGCTGCCAAAGCAATCACTTTTAAATATCGCAGCCTTGAGGCACCAAATCTGGTGCATAAGTTGGCACCGGCGCTAACTGTAAATGCTTCAGGCCATTACATTTTTTCTGTGCCTTTTCAAAAAGATGGGGACTCATTAATAGTTACCCCACTGGTTAACGGCAAAGCCACCCCCATGGTCTTCGATACCGGGGCTTCACTCTGTCTATTTTCACAAGAAGAGGCGCGCAAAGCGTCCATCGCCATTGACGGGCGGCGTCCGCCTTTTTCTATCTCAGGCATTGCCGGTAAAGCAACGGCAAGCGTGGGTATCGTCAATAATTTCAAGCTGGGGCCGATTGAAAGACAAGGTTTTGCTGTTGGAGTAAGCGACAGCGCCACAGTACACAAACCGCTTTTGGGCCAAGACTTTGTCGGTGACTGGCAATACACTATTGACAATCAGCAGCAAGTGATTCGCTTCAGCAAATCTCCCAATTAGCCGTCTACTTGAAAGTCGCGTTTCCCTTCAATTAAAATTTGCCTGAAAAAGTCAGTCAGTCTTTTAATTTCTTGCTCAGAATCGAGATTGTGACCGGCTCCTTTTACAGTTATTAGTTTTGCCGGTACGCCGGCGGCTTTGAGTTTTTCAATGAATTCTTCGCTCTGAGAAAATGGCACCAGATCGTCAATGTCACCATGAACGATCATAATAGGCGGATCGCCTTTGCTCACATAGGTGATTGGACTGGCTTGCACGGCCAGATCTTTTTTGTCGCTGGCCAGACCGCCCAGTAACTTGGCCACCGGCCCTGATGGCGTCTCATAGTCGATTTTTGTGCGTGAGCCCGCTTGCCTGGCCACCGAAACTAAGTCGGTGGGGCCACACCAGTCACAAACCGCTTGCACGGCGCTGCTATCAGGTACAAAGGAAGGTGTGTCGCTGCTGCTCATGGTGCCCAGCAAAGCGGCCAGGTGACCGCCGGCAGAAACTCCCCAGACACCGATTTTATTGGGGTCAAGACCATACTCAGCGGCGTGGGCGCGCAAATAGCGAATGGCATTTTTGCAATCTACAATTTGAGCGGGGTAAGCAGCTTCCTGGCTTAGGCGATAGTTGATGCTGGCCGTAGCAAAACCTGCGTGGGCCAATAGCATGGCCAGATCTTTGGCTTCACTTTTGTCGCCCTGCAACCAGGCACCACCATGAATGAAGACAATGAGAGGCTGGCTGCCGGCAGCCGGCTTCGTGGGAATATAAAGGTCAAGCATTTGGCTCTGGTTCAGGTTTTTGCTATCTTTGTCATTATCATCTTTGCTATAGGCTAAATCGCGAATAACGCGCACGCTGCCCGGACCTTTGTCGTCATGGGCTTTAGTGACGAAAGGGATGGCAATGATAAACAGCAGCGAAAGGGTGATCAGTACGGTTCTTCTTCGCATCGGTGTTGCTGTTCCTGAAATACGACAAATTTTTAACCGCTATAATTTTCCAGCTCGATGAGCAACTCTCTCATGGTCTGGTGCCGATCTTGCGGATGTTTTTTCAAAGCTTTCATGATGGTGCGACTGAGTTTGTGGGGCACTTTTACACCGGGACACGACTCTGCCAGATCTGGCGGAATGTCGGTTATGTGTTTGCTCATGGTATCACTGGCGGTATTGCCTAAGATCGGCAATTGTCCTGATATGGTGTTGTACATCAGTACTCCCAGGCAATAAATGTCTGAGCGTGAATCTAGTTTGCCGTCTAGAATTTGCTCAGGGCTCATATAGGCCGGGGTGCCGAGCACTTCGCCGTCCATCGTCAGCTTCTTTGACATTTTGGCCGGTTCATTGACATATTTGGCGATGCCGAAATCTACCAGTTTGACAAACTCCGGATTCCAGGCAGTGCGCATGAGGACTACGTTTTCAGGCTTGATGTCGCGATGCAAAATGCCTTTTGAGTGAGCGTGCTCAAGAGCCGAGGCCATTTGCGTAAATATTTGCACCGCGCGCTCCACCGGCAATTTGCCGTGTCTTTGCAGTACGTCTTTGAGATTGACGCCTTCAACATAATCCATTACCAGAAAAGGCGTCTGGTTTTGCGAAATGCCAAAGTCGTAAACCACCACGATATTAGGGTGGCTCATGGAGCTGGCTGCCTGAGCTTCTCTTTGAAACCGCAAAAAATTGGTTTCGTCTTTTTCTACTTCACCAAATAAAACTTTTACCGCCACCGTCTTCTCCATTACCAGATGTCTGGCCATGTAGACTACGCCGAGTGCTCCGCGTCCTACCTCGCTGATGATTTCGTAGCGGTCTGCCAGTATTGCGCCGACCAGAGAGGTATTTGGCAAATTGTCCTCCGCGTATGGTCAGGCAAGGGTTAAGATACTTCTGTGAAGTCACTCGCAATAGATGCGTACCCCTAAATATAAACCCTCTAGAGGATAAGTTAAATATGAACTTACCAAATCGGCCCGGTGCTGACGATAATGATCCGACAGGCGGCCCGCCTGTTGTCAATCTGGGCAAGACATCGGTATTTAACAATCCGGTAGATTGCAATGTCGCTAATGCTATCGCCTACCTGCCTTTTGGGCTGATCACCGTAGTCGCCGCGCTGATTTTGCTCAATTCACCTTCTGAGAATCATACCTTCAATCGCTACCATGCCATGCAGAGCCTGGTTTTTTCCGGGGCCACCATGGTTTTGATGTTAGCTGTCAGCGTTGTAATGGGCATTGTAGGCGCTATTCCGGTGATTGGTTTGTTGATTGCCCCTCTGGCTTTACTGCTTCATTTTCTTATCTGGGCCGCTTATGGCCTGGTTAGCTTGAAGATGATGTATGAGACTTTTTTGGGTCACGATTACAAATTGCCTTACCTGTCTAAGTATGTAGACCAGTTTTTGCGTGATGCTCGCTAGAGCTTCTCACAGCACTATTTTATAGCTGTCTGCAAAGCGTTTGAGCGGGTCGCGCGGGCTCGTGTTGGGCGCCATTGTCTCTCCAAGTAGAAGAAACAGGCGATATTCGCCGTTCTGTTCACCGGCAGCCGGTGCCATGTCTTTCGTCAAAAGCGCCAGCCCGCGCCCTTGCGGCTGCATGATTGGGCGCAGATCGCCATCAAAACCAAATTTGGCCGGAGCATAACTTGAAAGGGCAGGTAATGGCCCAGCCTGGCCAGCTACATATTGGCCGTAAAGCAGGGCTCCATCTTTGCCGGCGGTGATGGTAATGATATTTTTGCCGTCAGGGGCAAAAATTATGGCGCTCAGTGGAGCCTGTGCTACTCGCCACTGTCTGATTTTACTTGCAGCAATGCCGCAAGCAGCCGCCGTGTCGGCAATGATTTTGCCTTCAGGCGCCTCTTTGTCAGCTTTAGTATAGCTGGCCAAACTCTGGAGAGCAGGCAATTGAACGCCGTTCAAAGACACTGAACACTTCTCGACGGTGTCGCTGCCATCAACTAAAATCAGGGCCCAGTGTTTTTCTGCACCGCTAGCCTGAAAGCGGTGGGCAAGAGGGCTGTCTATGGTCACTTCTCTGTTGACCGACTGTTTGTCTTTCAGGCGGCAAACCCATTCTTGAGCAGGAGCAAATTGCTCTTTTAATTGTAAAAATGCCAGGCAAATCACAAAAGCCAGAGCAAAAATGCACCAGGCGAATATATTCAAATTTCGCTCACTGTTGACGCCGCCCACCCTTTTCGCTTCAGCCGCTCGGCAGCAGGCCGCCAGCCAGACGCCAAAGGCAATGGCGAGAAGCAAATTGACCGCACTTGTGGCCACGTAAATATTACCGCATGCCTTCACCAGCAGTGGTGCCAGTTCGATCCGATTGATAATCACAAGCACCATGGCCAAAATAAAACTGGCGCTCACTGCTCGCGAATGCCAGGTGTGCTCTAAGTGATCGAGGCCGATGACGGTCAAGATTACAATCCAGGGCATGGCGGTAAAAGCGTAACGTGCTTGTGCTTCCACAAAGACATAACAGAAAGGCTCTGCCACCATAAGTAGTGCCGAAATTTTAATCAGGTCACTGCCGCTCAGATGGGTATTTTTGTTTTGTAGCAGTCTTTCCATCACCAGTAAATAAACGGCTCCCAGCCCAGCGCCCAAGAGCATCATTTGATGAAGGAGCATCTGCGCCGAGAGCGGCAGTCCAAGACTGCTGCAATGAAAATCATTCCAGTGATGTCGCCATAGGCGCTCGGCTTTGCGTGCAAACATAGCAGCGATCGGCAAAAGCTCGTGCCCTGCTAACCCACTCAACTGAACTGGCACATGGGCAGGCGGTGGCAAAATTGCCCAGCCATCGGAGGTAGTGTCGAGCCCTACAGAAAGGTTGCGGCTTAAATCTTGATCGGGCACCAGGGTGCAATGGTTCAATACCGCCTGGGTGAACATCAACCAGGGTGTAAGGGTGATGAAAGCACCGGTAGCAAAACAGGCAAAAAGAGTGAGGCCGCGGCGCAAAGGGCGCAAATTGAGAGCGCTGAGGAAGATCAAAACGAAAACAACCGGTGCCAGCGACGGTTTTAAATGCAGCAATAAAACCATGGTGATTCCGGCAGCCAGAGCGGTAATCAAATCTTTGACGTCTAAATTGCGTTCCTGATGAGCGCGGCCGCGAGGTAAAAGGGCAGATAGAGATAAAACCAGAAAAAGGGTGAGGCAGACAGCCGCTGTTTCAGCGCTTAAATGAGCAGAGGCAATAATCTGGGCCGGATAGAGCCCCCAGGCCAGCCCGCCCAGTAGCGCAATCGGGCGCGAGAAGCCCAGCCGCCGGCAAATTTTGAACACCAGTAGCGCGGCTAAACCGGCCAGTAGTGCCTGGCTTATGGGAAAAATTATGCTGGTGGAACTGTGCAAGAGCTGCCCGATGGTAGCCAGTGAAGCGGTCAGAGACGGTATCACCAGGACTCTTAATTTTCAATGTAAGCCCTTACAAGATTAAGGTCAGGGTTCAAGCTTGCTATTCCACTATATCTAAGAAAGCAGGAAAGCAAAAAAGCCTTAAGTAATTGTCTTTCTCGAACCATGGGGTATATGCTCTAAGAGCGAGCAAAAGAGGTTTTTATAGAGTGGAAAGAATTAAAAAGATCTTCGACAATAAAACCGTCAAAGTCTTGGCCGGCGACCTGACAGCGGGTGATTGGGAATTCAATATGGGTGTGCTCTGGGGTGGTTTTGACCAACTCAATCTGGCAACAGACTTAAAGGCCATTAAAATTGAGACCGAAGAATCAGCCAAAAATATTGCTCAAACTCTTGGCTGGGCTGTTGTCGGTAATATCGTTTTCGGACCACTGGGCCTGATTGCCGGCTTAGCCATGGGCGGCAATCGCAAAAAAGTTTGTGCCATGTGTGAACTGAAAGATGGTCGCAAATTTCTCGCCATCATGGATTCACAAATCTATCAGCAAATGGTTGCCTTAACCATGACTAAAAGCACTTAATTTTGACCAGGCTGTTGGTATCAGATGCGGTATCAGTAGATTTTTTTGCTCCAATCTTAAACTGACGATTAACCGACAATCGGTCTTGAAAACAGCAATCGGCAGTTTGCGGCTGTTAAGCAATGGGCTTTTTTCAGCAACAATAATGAAAGTTAAGAACTGGTCAGCCCGGCATTGGCCCTCGCAAGGGCAGCTACATTGCAAGTGAAGGTGATCTCACCATTCGGGCAATTTATACCCGGCAAATTCTTTTAGAATATGGTTAAGCAAATTTTTGCCATCCTAAGAATTGGAGTCCATTCTGAATACGCCAGCCAATAGCCCAATTTCGCACAAAAATAATTTTGCCCTGGCACGCATTGCTTCTGTAGGCACTGCGGTTCCGACAAGAGTGCTCAGCAACGCCGATCTGGAAAAAATGGTGGAAACCACCGACCAGTGGATTGTTGAGAGAACCGGCATTAAACAACGCTATATCGTTGAAAATGGTGTTACCTGCTCAGACCTGGCTGCAGAAGCGGCGAAGAAGGCACTGGCTAACGCCGGCGTGCCTGCCACTGATGTAGATTTGATTATCGTGGCGACGGTCACTCCCGATATGATGCTGCCCGCCACTGCTTGCCTGGTGCAACACAAAATCGGTGCCACTAAAGCCTGGGGTTTCGATCTTTCCATTGCCTGCTCTGGTTTTCTTTATGCCATGCAAGTGGCCGTGCAGTTTGTAGCTAACGGCGTACATAAAAACGTGATTGTAATCGGCATGGACATCATGTCGTCGATTATTGATTACACCGACAGACAGACCTGCATCATATTCGGTGATGGTGGCGGCGCTGTGCTGATTCAGCCGTCAGATGTGGTTGAAAATGGCTGCTTTATTGATTTTCTGCACGAAGTTGACGGCTCCGGCGGCGATTTCTTATGCCTGCCCGGTGGCGGCAGTCAGATGCCCGCCTCTGAAAAGACAGTGGCCGACAAATTGCACTATGTTAAACAAGACGGTCCTGTAGTTTTCAAATTTGCCTCCAAGCGCATGCCCGAACTTTGTGCCCGACTGCTTGAACGCAACGGTCTGACCGGCGCGGACATTGATCTATTTATTCCTCACCAGGCTAATCTGCGCATTATCAAGGCTGCAGTTGATCGCCTCGGTATGCCTATGGAAAAAGTAATCGTCAATATCGACGAATACGGCAATACCACGGCAGGCACTTTGCCACTGGCCATCGGCACGGCTCTGGGACAGGGTCGCTTGAAAAAGGGCGATCTGGTTTTGTTTGCCGCCATGGGCGCAGGACTGAGTGCCGGCGCCACTTTGATGCGTTGGGGTTTCTAAGCTCTCAAATTTAAATATTGCGGTACCAGCAATTTGTTCTGCGGCATATGTAATGTCTGGGAGTTTGTCTTTTAACCTTCAGTGAGGTTGATTGAATTGCTGCATTCAGTACTCGACCTGAAAAACCTCAAGCAAATGATTAAAGCTGCCGACCTCAGCTTCGATGATCTGCGGCCATTTACCATTGTCGGTTTTAACGGCCTCTACGTACTGCGTAAAACCAAGGCCATGAAAATTAGCCACTGGCTAAGGCTTAACCATTTGCTGGCGAATCTTGGTTATTGCGCGGTCTTTGTGGCGGAATTAGAGCGACTGCAATTTCTCAGCTCAAATCTTGATCTGGCCCAAGAATTTTTTCAGGAGTTTGAGCTCGATCTGGCAGCAAGCGAGCAAGTATTGCACTCGGGCATTTTTGCCGCTGCCCCACCCCCGGCTGCTCCAGCACCTGCTTTCGGTCAAGAGATTTTATTGAGACAGAAGCTCAAACAGGCACTGGAAAATTTGCATTTGCATAGTACGGTGAGCGAACCTACCGGATACGCTACCGCCATGCAATTTCTGGCGGGCGAAAGTTGTGTGCTCACTACCGAAGCCTTTGAACAAGCGGCTCTTAAGCTCGATCAATTAGAAAGCATTGAACTGGTTGACGCTTTAGATAATTTGCGTCAGCGACATAAAGTGCCCACCGTGAGCGATTATGAGCAAGCCGCCAGACAGCTTGACTTGGAAGCCTGGCTGGAAGTGCGTCAGGATCCGGCTATCGAAACTCGCATTGAACAAGACTATGCCGAGGCTGAGCAGGTTGCCGCCACACGCGCGCAAGAATTCGTGGACCAGGTGCAATATTTATTACTAGTACCGGTGGCCACCACTGAAATGGTACCTGGTTTCTTTCATCTGGGCGGGGTCAATGATATGCCCGCCGCTCACGTGCACATGGCTTTTCTGCGCCGCTGGAAGAAAACCAATAAAGCCCGTTTGCTGGGCGTTGGACCGGACGCTCTATATGTTCATTTAGAAAAGCCGGCACTTACAGACGAGAAAGCTCGTCATCTGGCCATTGAACATTTTCGCTATTGCCCCGACAACGTCATGCAGAGCATGGGCACAATTAGTCGCCTGGCTGACGAAATTAAGGGGTGCGATCTCTGGCAATTCTGGTGGGAATAACCTTTTACTTAGCGCCCTTTTACTTAGCGCTTTGGCGCTGCTTTCTGGTAATCCTTCCAGGTGGCTTCGATGGTTTGTTTTAACTCAATGTCGAAAGCTGATGCACGTCTGAGTTTTTGAAAACTGATTTTCAGTTCTTCTGAAATGGCCCGGTTCAAATCATCAACTGCGTGTGATTGTTCCATTGCTTGCTTTTCCTCTGTGCGACGTCGCTTTTTAGAAGAATACAAGCCACCAGGTGAAAATGACGTGAGTATTGTCAGAGAAAAACGCGCAAAAATCTCTGTCGATATCAGTAGCTGAATTTGCCCAGTTTGACCTTGCCGTGGAAAACCCAATAAACAATCACCGTATAGCTAATGACGAAAGGCAAGCCCAAAACGGCTATGAGAAGCATGGTCTTAAGGGTGCCTTTGGAGGCCGCCGAATTATAAATATTGAGGCTCAAGCCCGGGTCGATGCTGCTGACGATAAAGTTGGGGAAAATGGCGATACCGAATAGAGCGGCAAGAGCGGCAATAGTAGCGATTGATGAGAGGAAAGCATAACCGGGCCTTTTAAGAAAAACCGCTCGAGGAATATTACCGATAGCCAGGACGTTGACCATGACCACACTCCAGAGCCAGGGGTAGCGCGTCAGGTTGGCTGTGGCTGACGGTATTTGCGTCAGCGTGAATATCGTGGTCATTATATAGACCATGATAAAAATGCCGTATGTGTGCCACATCCAGTTATGGATGCGCTCTTGCAGCTCACCTTCGGTTTTTAGATAGAGGAAAATCGAGCCGTGCATGGCGCAGGTAGCGATAGCTAGCAGGCCTGTGACTACCGGATAAAGTTCGATAAAACTCATTTTTTCTTTGTGCAATTCGAGCTGGGCGTCGATGGGCAGGCCGAGAAAGAGTTGGCCGACTATATATCCAAACAAAAAGGTAGCGCTGATACTGGATAGAAAGAAACAACCATCCCAGAACTGTCGCCATATAACAGCTTTGTGCTTGCTTCTGAATTCAATAGAAACTGCCCTGAAGATCAAGGCGAAAAGTATGATCATCAAGTTGGTGTAGAAGCTGGAAAATGCCAGAGCATAAACATCGGGAAAAGCGGCAAAAAGCGCGCCGGCAAAAGTCACCAACCAGACTTCGTTGCCGTCCCAGAGCGGACCGATTGAATTGATAATGATGCGCCGCTCTTCGTCTGTTTTGGCCACAGGATGCAAAATGCCCACACCCAGGTCAAAACCATCCAGCACACCGTAACCGGTCAGTAAAATGCCGAGCAAAATGAACCAGGCCAGGTTCATGGAATATTCAGCGGTAAACATCAGGGTTTGGCCTCCTGATTGTTGTCTTCGCCACTCAAATTACTTTTCTCGCCGGCTGCTTTATCTTCTGCCTGTCCTGATTTCGTGTCTGATTTTGATTCCGTTTCAGATCCTGACATAGTTGGTGCAGGGCCGCGCCAGGTTTCGCTCAGAGATGCAGGGCCGCGCTCGAGTAACCTGCCCACCATGGCCCAGAACTGTCGTATGCCTTTTTTACTTTCAGGTGCAATTTTGGCATCGTCTTGGGCCAAGTCTTCCATTAGCGGTGGGCCGGCAATAATGCGGGCATTCATCACCATCACCCAGACAATGAAAAGGAAACTATAAACAATGGCAAACATGATCATGGAGGTCAAAACTTGCTCGCCGGTAACCGAATGCGAGACACCGTCTTTGGTGCGCAAAAGGCCATAAACTACCCATGGTTGTCTGCCTACTTCGGCTGCCACCCAGCCGCTTTCATTAGCGGTATAAGCGCCAAGCACACTGACTACGTAAATCCACATCAGCCACTTCTGCTCAAACAAACGATTGAGCTTAAGTAAGACCAACCCCAGTAAAGATACGCCGATAAAAGCCATACCAAGCATAATCATCAGATGATAGCTTTGAAAAGGAATAAAGACCGGTGGTCGATCTTCGGCTTTGAATTTGTCCAGGCCATTGACCGGTTGAGTAAAATTGTGATGGACGAGAAAACTGAGCATGCCCGGTGCGGATAGGCCGTATTTGACTGTTTTTGATTTGTCGTCAGGCCAGCCGAAAGCATAAAGACAGGTGCCACCAGTGCCGGTTTCATAATGGCCTTCGAAAGCGGCTAATTTTGCCGGCTGATTGACGCTGACGGCTTCAGCTTGAAAATGGCCTGAAACCAGCATAGCGACGCTGCTTATGGCGGCGTAAATCAGAGCAATTTTCACCGTAGTATGAGCAAAGCGCGTATGTTCTTTTTTAATTACATAATAGGCGCCGATACTCAGGGCAAAAAATGCACCAAGAATAAAACAACCGAGCCAGACATGGAGCATGCGGTGCACCATGGAAGGGTTGAAACACATGGCCCAGAAATCGGTGACTTCGGCGCGCCAGAAGCCTGATGCAGACTTGACTATATGATAGCCGGCCGGCGTTTGCTGCCAGGAATTAGCAATGGTGATCCAGATTGAAGAAAATAGCGAACCAGTTGCCACCATGCAGGTGGAAAAGAAATGCATTTTAGGACTGACTCTATCCCAACCAAAAACCAGTACGGCAAGAAAGCCCGATTCGAGAAAGAAAGCGAAAATGGCTTCAGCAGCCAATGCCGAGCCGAAGATGTCGCCGACAAAACGTGAATAAGTTGCCCAGTTGGTACCGAATTGAAATTCCATCACCAGGCCGGTGGCCACGCCCATGGCAAAGTTAATGGCAAAAAGCTTTGTCCAGAAAAGCGCCATCGACTTGTAAAAAGTATCTTTAGTGTGCAGCCATAGCCACTCTATAATCACCATAAGCAGACCAAGTCCAATGGTCAGTGGCGGAAATATATAGTGGAACATCAGCGTCAGCGCAAATTGTAAGCGCGACAAAAGCACCACATCTAGATGCATAACTGCACCTCATGAAGCAATATTATGGCCTTTATACTTTAGCACTTTGCTCTGGCGGCTCACGTGATTGTAACCGGTCGTGATACCCGGCTTTTTACTTCTTAATACAGCCACCATAGTCACGTGTTGACAGGTGCCCGCCCAGCGGGGGAAGATCAGTCGAGCACAAGCAAAAATGCGCTATGGAGTGATTAAAATGGGCATGACATCCACCGATAACCTGATTGTAATTGAGCCGCGCATTCGCGGATTTATCTGTGTTACGGCACATCCATTGGGTTGTGAAGCTCATGTTCAAGAGCAAATCGATTATGTGAAAAAGCAGGGACCGATCACCGCCGCGCCTAAAAAAGTGCTCGTCATTGGCGCTTCTACCGGCTACGGTCTGGCTTCTCGAATCAGTGCCGCTTTCGGCGGCGGGGCCGCTACCGTCGGTGTATTTTATGAGAAATCGTCAGATAACGGTAAGACCGCTACAGCCGGCTGGTACAACACTCTGGCATTTGATCGCAAAGCTAAAGAAGCCGGACTATACAGCCACAGCATTAATGGCGACGCTTTTTCTGATGATATCAAAAGCAAAACCATTGAAGTAATCAAGAAGGATCTTGGTACTGTCGACTTGGTGGTCTATAGCCTGGCCTCACCTCAGCGTATGCATCCGAAAAGCGGCACACTTTTTAAATCAGTGATTAAACCAATCGGCAGCACTTTCACCGCTAAGACATTAGATACCGACAAAGAACTGGTAAAAGACATCAGCATTGATCCGGCCACAGAAGAACAAGTGGCAGACACTATGCAGGTAATGGGTGGTGAAGACTGGCAAATGTGGATGGACGCTTTGCGCGAAGCCAAAGTATTGGCTGATGGCGCAGTAACAGTGGCTTACTCTTATATCGGGCCTGAAGTCACCTGGCCTATTTATCGCGACGGTTCTATTGGCGTTGCTAAAGCCGACGTAGAAAAAACCGCCAAAAAATTGAATCAAGATCTTGCTTCAACCGGCGGCAAGGCTTACGTCTCAATCAACAAAGCCCTGGTCACTCAAGCAAGTTCGGCTATTCCAGTGGTTCCGCTTTATATTTCTTTGCTCTATAAAGTGATGAAAGAAAATAATAGCCATGAAGGATGTATCGAACAAATGTATCGCTTGTTCGCCGCCAATCTCTACAACTGTGCTAAACCAAATCTTGATCAAGAAGGTCGCATTAGAATCGACGATAAAGAAATGGAAGCTTCAGTGCAGGCCAAGGTTGACGCTTTGTGGCCGCAAGTGACCAGCGAAAATCTTAAGCAAATTTCTGATTACAATAGCTATCGCTCAGAATTTCTCAAGCTCTTCGGTTTCGGTTTACCGGGGGTCAACTATAAAGAAGCTGTAGATCCCGCTTACGGCCAAAGCTAATTGTCGGTGCCGGGCCTATCATTTTTCCAAGGGCGACATTTGTGCGCCGCTGCTCTTTTGATCGTCTCCGCGCCACTATTTTGCTATCGGGCACTGGCCGCTGATGGTTTTCAAACGGGCATGCTCCATGCTCGCGCTGTGCGTGATCAACAAAAGAATGAAGAAGCCCTGCGGCTCTTTAATGATCTTGCCCTGAGATATCCCAGGGTTTCCAGCGTCTATATTGAACGCTCTGATTTGCTTAAAGAACTTGGTTTTATGGACAGAGCCATTGCCGATACCAACACCGCACTGGCAATGAATCCGAAGAACATGCAGGTTTTACGAATGCGGGCCCATCTTTATGACATGAGCGGCAAATTAGATCTGGCAATTCGCGACTATAACGTTTTGATTGTCGCCAATAAATACGATGCCGGACACTGGCGCGCCCGCGGCATTGCCTACAAAAGATTGAAGCGCTACGCCGAAGCCGCCCGTGATTTAGGTGAGGCTGCACGTGTTGAACCTCATGGTAAATATTGCGCTGAAATTCTCTACGATCAAGGCGACATGCTGCTTTTGTCAGGTGACTACAATCAATCGGTTAAGGTATTCACCCAGTTGGCAAAAGTGGCACCAGATGTGTCTACTGCTTATTGGGGTAGAGCCAAAGCCTACGACAAGCTTGGTAAGACCGCACTGGCAGCCCGCGACCGAGAGCAAGCGAAAAAGTTTGACATGTCACTGGAACACTTTTAAGACTTAAATTGCTGGTCTAGTCGGCATCAATCGCCAGGTCAAACCTGCCAGAAGAATCACCGCCAAAAGCGTCAGGGCAATAAGGGTGATTAAGCGTCCGCTGGCAAATGATTCGGGTTGGTAAGTAAATTCGATTTTGTGGCTGCCGGCCTCGAGTGCTACTGCACGTTGAACATAATTTGCTCTGAGTATTTTTACTCTCAGGCCGTCAACAGTGGCCTGCCAGCCGGGATAGTATTGATCGGCCAGAACTAGATAGCCTGGTTTGTCCGCCACTACAGAGAGTGCTATCTTCTCGTCGCTGTCGAGATCGCAACTGATGGATGTGACAGTGTCGCTGCTTGCTCTGGCACCACTATCGGTTCTGGCTGCGGCGATTTTATCTTCAATCAGCACCATATAATCAGGGTCAAATTTTTGCTGATCGCGAAGCTGGCCTGTGGTAATGGCCTTGAGTATTTCGTCAGGGGTGCTCGTGACCGCCTCTTGCACAACGTACCAGCGCGGGCGGCTACGCGTGTTTTCATAAACCAGTACGTTGTTGTCCTGGCTCATTAAATGCCAATATTTCCAGGCGTCTTCCACAAAGGCGCGGCCGCCGAATTTGTCTTTAGGAGCGTAGAGGTAGCGTACCGAACAAATATCAAAGGCGCGATTGCCACCAGAAATGCGCCAGGGCGGCTGCAAAAAACCACCTTCCGAAAGGCGCAGCAGCTTCATATAACGCAGAGGCATCAGCGGCTCATAGCCACTAGCGTTGGGCACTTTCCACAATCGGCTTAAATTGGGCGGAAATTCGTTTTTGTCGCCTTCCAATCCTCGCAGGGTAAAAATACGCTGGGAGTTGTTCAACTTTTCTTTCAGACTTTCAGTCTGCTCTGGGGCAGAAAAACCGCCAATTAATTCTGACTGCGAATACCACTGTGAACTGGTAGCGTATGAGCTCAAGACAAATAGCACGCTGGCAGCCAACAGGGTTTTGCGCCACAGCTGCTGCGGCCTCGATATAAAAAGCAAGAGCGGCAATGTGCCCAGCAAAAAAGTCGGCAGCAAACAGCTGAAAAAAATATAGAGGCACAGTGCTAGATGTTTCCAGCTTGCAGCGTTTTTCCAGGAGCTGAGTAACTCTTCTTTAAATGATTTATTTGTTTGTGTTTCGTTGGCTTGCGTTTCTTCAATTTTTCCTATAGCAATACTGCAAACCATGCAGGCTGCAAATACCGGCAGTAAAAGTACCCGGTAAAGACCTCGAAAAGAGCCAAGCACTGGTATTGACGAAAAAAGATGTCCTAGTGGAGTGTGGCCGCCCAGAGCAAATAGCAATGCCACCAGAGACAGTGCCGCAAAAAATTGCACTGTTTTATTTGCCCGGCAGCGTACCGCAGCGATGACAATTAAGCATATGGGCGCAAGACCGTAGAAGAGCAGCCCAGGAGGCGGACCTTGTTCAGAAAATGGGATACCTTCAAGGCTGCCGAATTTGCCGCCTAACAGGTAAGGCATGAGAAAACCTAAGACTTGCAAGGGCTCCAGTTGTCCAATAATAAAGTCCTGGTAAGTAAAAGTTGGGCGCACACTTAATTGCACCAACTCGTAGGTCGGTAGCAATTGCACTGCCGCTATGGCCAGACCAAGGCCGATTGCTGCCAGGCTTATGGTCAGTAGCAGGGCTGCCTTTTTCAATGACTGCTGCATGCCGCAGTTCAGGGCATAGAGCAAAGCCGCGGTGAAAATATAAGCTGTGGTTTGGCTATGACCGGCGAGAATCGCCATGGCGCTCGCCATTGCCAGAGCGGCAAATTGAACGAGATTCCATTTTGATTGCTCTTTCAAATAGTCAATCAATAATAAAAGCAAAGGCAACCAGGCCGCTGTATGTACTATTTGTACGTGTCTTAACTCTGAGATCTGGTAGCCGCCAAAAGCGTAAAGTAGGCCGCTAATTATGGCGCCAAAAGCCGATCTGCTTAAACGAAAAGCAAAAAGAGCGGCAAACAAGGCGCTGAGAAAATAACCGCTGAGCACATAAAAATTCCAACCGCCTATATGTTTGGCCAGATAACAAAGCGGATAGAAAAAACAAATTTGCGGATCCGCCATCACCGGAAAACCAGTGAGGAGCAAGGGAGTCCATAAAAAACCGCTTGAGGCAAAACCAGGATAATTCTGCACACGGCCATCTTCAGCGGCAAGTAAATGACCTGTGAAAATTTTGCCGGCAAAAATCGCCAGCAGTGCTGCCGTAAAAATTAAAGTGCTGAGCAACCAGGGAAATTTTTTATTCAAAACCCGACCTTCTGGTAAGAATTACCGCTGTATTGTCTCTATGTAAAAGCTGCCAATTGGGATCGTTCAATAGCCTATGTACCACTGGCGCGCGGGGTGGAAAGAAAAGCCAATCGATTTGATATTGCTTCAATAGCTCTTGCCAGTTGCCGCGAGCATTGGCCATTTTCCAGTAATCGAGAACTAACTGGTCGCCGTATATATCAAAACGGGTGTCGATAAATACCTGGGCCTGGTCTTTAAAATTGAGCAGCATCAAATCACCAAACTGGGGGTCGTTGAGTAACTTACCTTTGGGCCTGCCGCCTGCAATCAGCTGCAATGCCGCTTTGGGTTCAAATAGTGCGTAGGTATCTTGAGGCAGCGCGGCCGGAAAAACCGAGCACGCATTACTTACACCAAGGGCGGTGAGAACCAGGGGCAGCAAGATGATCAAATTTTTTGTGCGCTGTAATAACATTTGCGGCACTTTTTCTACGGCCTGGATAAAACCACTCGTCTGAGGCTGATCTTTGCCCTGCCGCAAAAACCGGTAGAGATAGCCCATTGCCATTAAACAGGCAAAAGGCACCAGGCGGCGGCATTGCATGGCCATGAATAGGGCAAAAGTGCTTAAAATTAGCCAGCTCAAATTTGACAGAGAAATTTGCGCATTTTTCTCTGTCAAACCCCGAGAGCCAATCCAGGCTCTAATCTCGTCCAGCCAGGCCAGACCAATAGCGACCAATATTAAATCGAAAGACAAATACTCAAGAGAAAAAAGTTCAATTGCCCTTAATGGCAAAAGCTCCACATTGTATTTGTTCGCCTGCGAGAAAAACAGGTGCGGCAGGTACTGCCAGAGGGCGGAACCAAAAGGAGTCAGTAGAGTGCCCGGCAGAGCCCCCAGTAATAGCAAAAGCAAGGGCTTGCTGCGTTCGGTCAAAGCTGCGACTGCAAGCACGATTAAACCGACAACGAAACCGGTATGAAGATTGGCCCAGAGAGCAAAAAGAACTATGCCAACCAGAGTATACGAATAGATAGGCACGCGCGAAAAATACGAGTTAAGCAGCGAAATTTGGCTGAGAGCCATAATTAGCAAGGCAAGCAACAAATAGGAAAAGATTTCGGGCCGGCAGGGAAAGTGGAAGCTTCCGGCTGATAGGGCCGTGGCAGCACCCAGGGCGATGGGCCACAGCGGTAAAGCCAATGTCCTGGCAGCGATTAACGGTACGACAATAAAGCTTGAGCAAACTGTCAAAGCCGTCAAATATAGAAGTGCCGTCGCCCCGCCCAGTTGAAAAATGGTGGCGATGATGGTGGCACTGAGCCACTGGTAAGCAATGTATTTGCTCTGGCCCTGGGCGACAGCGCCGGAAGTAGCTAATGTCCACGAGTAAGGGTCGCTTGAGGGAATGCCTGCCTTGGCGATGCGCTCACCCAGAGTAACAAGCCAGCAAGTGTCAGGGTCAGTCAGGGCTGTCTGAGCGCTGAGAAATCCGAAGTAGAAACAGGTGAGGACGAACAATACAACGAAGACCCAGCCAGTGATCGTGCCGAGTCTTGCAGTTGACATTATTGACAGTGCCTAGTTGTTGTATTTGACCGAGCAACCGTAGGCTTTAGATGAAGCGACAGCAGGAACTTTGTTTTTCAGCAAATCATCGAGGGCAGCGCTGACATAGTTCTTGGCTGGTTTGACATCGGCTTGTTCGGTAGACGCTTTGTCATCGATAGCGCCGGCATAGGCCAGTTCGCCTTTCTTGTCGATGACGAACATGTGAGGGGTGGTTTTGGCACCATAAAGGTGGCCAACTTTGCCGTCGCTGTCAATCAGTATCGCCGATGGTGCTGCACCAGTTTCTTTCATAGCGGCATTGTGCTCGGCGTTAGTCTGATAACCCTGTTTGCCCGGAGCTGAGCTGATGACCGAAAGCCAGACTACACCGTTACCAGTGTATTTTTTCTGCAAAGCTTGCATGTTGCCTGAGGCATAGTGCTTCTTGACGAATGGGCAACCGTGATTCAACCATTCCAGTACTACCAGTTTGCCTTTATAAGAGGCCAGGCTCTGAGTTTTGCCGTTGGTATCGGTGAGGGTAAAATCTGGTGCAGTAGAGCCTACAGCTGCGGCAGCTTCACTATTCTCAGAGGCAGCTCTGACAAATTGGCCGTCGGCCAGTTCAGAAGACATATAGACGCCTGCTGTCAAAATAAGCAGAGCGGCCAGCTTTTGAGTAATTTTGGAAGAGACGTTCATTGCTGACACCCGATAAGATAATGGCTTAGATAAGAGTCCTTTATACTAACCGATCATTCTACATTGCCGCCATTTAACAATTTGTTCAACTTTATTGCTGTATTTACCCAGAGAGCGCTGACTGTCCAGGAACCTCGAATCCATAGTCAGGGCTTTATCTGTGATTGACAAGTGCTGCTAATCAATGTCAGAGCTGTAGCGATGCCTGTGACCAGTAGCGTCGCTATGAGCAGTACCGGCGCCGAACGAGATTGCCAGCGCGAATTTGATTGTTCGCCGGCCGAGTCTGATTTGGAACTTGACTGAGACTTTGATTGAGAACCACTCGAGTTATAGCCTGAATCGGCAGAGCGGTTATTTGAATCGCTATGCTGGTTCTGGTTTAGCTCTTGCCAGATTTCTTGCAGATCTGAAGCCAGCTCGCTAATTGTTTGATAGCGGTGGTCGGCATTCTTTCGCAAACATTTTGCCACCACTTCTTCTATGCCTTCATCAAAGAGGTTTTCACTCGCTGGTGAAAGTGCGGGGGGCAATAGCTCCTGATGCATCATCATAGTTTCGAAAGCACTTTGCCCGCAAAAAGGTACGCGGCCGGTAAGGGTTTCAAAAAGGGTGCAGCCGAGCGAATAAATGTCGCTGCGAGCGCCCATGCTTTGCCCCAGGGTTTGCTTAGGGCTCATATAGAGAGGGCTGCCAAAAATATCACCACTGGCGGTGAGGGCCTGATTATTTAAGCCTTCGCGGGTGGAAAGCCTGGCCATGCCGAAGTCGACAATTTTGACTATCACAGTGCCTTTTGTAGTGGGCACAAGCATGATATTGGCCGGTTTGATATCGCGATGAATAATGCCGTTGCGATGAGCGCAATCAAGGCCGGCACAAATTTGCAAAAAGATTGGCAGAGCTTCGAGCAGGTTGACGGCACCAGAGCCGCTGATCCGGTCGCTGAGAGAAATGCCCGCCAGGCAGTCCATGACGTAGAAGGGGCATTGTTTGCGATCTACTCCCATATTGTAAATAGTGACGATATTTTCGTGTTTGAGCCTGGCTAAGGCGCGTCCTTCCACTTCAAACCGCCGCCAAGTTTGATCGTTTATTTGCCCTGGGGCAAGCAGTTTAAGAGCATAGTCCTGATCGATAATAATATGTTTGGCGCGGTAAACAACGCCCATTCCACCCTGCCCTATTAGATTGAGCAAGCGGTACGAATCGCCTACAACGTCGCCTGAATGGTATTGAAAAGCGCACTGCGTGCTAGTGTGAAACGTCACGGTTTCCGCCTGCTCGTCGACATCAATGCTCGGTAGATTTTCGCCGTTCATTGCATTTATTTGCTCACGTCGTGTAAGTCTTGTGCCCACTCATTGCTACGGGCAGCGGGCACACGTTTGAGAAAGGCGCGTAGTTCTGATTCAGACATGTCAGGTTTTGGCAAATGAAGAGACTGGAGATTCTTCATTGAGGCCAGCGCAGTTATGTCGTCGCTGCTCAAAGTTGTTTGTTTTCGCGGACGATTGTCTTTTTCGACCTCCATACCGAGCGTAGCCGCGGCTCTCTCGTTATTGCTGGAGCCTTTGACTGTTAAAAACAAACGTCTGAGATTTCTTTGTCTGGCCAGGCTGCGCAAACATGACGAAGTAATCCAGCCTGGTCGGCTGTCTCCGGCATCGAGATTGAGCAAATTGTTCATTACCGGCAAATGCTCAAGTAGCGGAACTATGGAGCTGCATTCTTCCACCCGCAGTGAATGTAGTCGGTTTAAGCAAGAAAGTTGAGCAAATTTTCGCCAATCGAATACCGTTTTTTTGACAACCAAATTCTGAAGATTGGGCAGTTTTTGGATACTTTCCCAACCTTTATCTTTTATACTTCCGCCGTCAATCATCAAGAGTTCAAGTTTTTTCCAGTGAGTGATGCGCGTCAGTACCACATCAGCAGGGTCCATGTCAGACAATCTCAGATAGTCGACATCGTCCGCGGCCACTTTGTCTATGAAGGCCGGATAGACTTCCAGCATGGCGCTGACGCGCATCCAAATCGGCTGCTCGGGCGCAAAATCGATATCACCGCTTACTCGTTTTGTTCTTTCGTCAATGCTCCAGATTGAAGCGATTTGAATTTTTGGCGGTAAAGCAAAACAACGTCGCAACTTGCCATTGACCTTTATTTTTCCCAGCGAAACAGTGGGCCATTTTTTTTAAATCGGCCACAACTTGACCGGGATTTTGATAAATATCGGTAGAAATATTACCTGTGGAGTGACCGTCATTTAGTTCAGTAGCCATCTTCAGATCGACCTTCGGCAGGGGCCGGTTTTGCTTGATCCAGGCATAAGTAGAGCCGCAAATTAGCAGGAGAACAAAAGCGGCAAGAGTAATTTGCCAGCCTCGATTATTGAACAAAGAAAGATTTGAACTATGAATGCTGCTTTCGGTGTTTGAATTAAAACTCTGGCTGTCGTCTGCAAATAGTTTCCAGTTGTGAAGATCGTCTGTTTCTTTCGGGCTGCCCACCGGTTTACCGGATGTCAGTCGTTGCAAATCTTGGGCCAGAGGGTCTACTGATTGGTAGCGCTGCTCCGGGCCCTTTCGCATACATTTTGCTACCATTGCTTCCAGACCGGCACTGAATTCGGTATCAGGTTTCACTTCTTTCAGGGAAGGCGGAATTTTCTCCTGGTGCATGAGTAGCGTGTTTAAGGCACTATCACCTTTAAATGGTGGTTTACCTGTCAGACATTCAAAAAATGAACAACCCAGCGAATAAATGTCGCTGCGTGCGTCCATGGCTTCGCCCAGGCACTGTTCAGGGCTCATGTGGAGCGGGCTTCCGAATATCTCTCCTGCGGCCGTGAGTGCTTGTTGAGAGTTCAGCCTGGCCATGCCGAAATCAACAATTTTTACCTGTAGTCCTTGAGCTGTTGGCACCAGCATAAGATTAGCCGGTTTGATATCGCGGTGAATAATACCGTTTTTGTGAGCACTACCGAGGCCGGCGCAGACTTGCACAAAGAGGCTGAGGGTCTCGCTCTCGCTTAAAGCACCCGATTGGCTGATGTGATCGGCCAGTGAGATTCCCGGCAGCCAGTCCATAACAAAGAACGGAAATTGACCGCGGTCGACGCCCATATTATGGATGGTGACAATGTTGTCGTGCTTCAACCTGGTCAGGGCTCTACCTTCTACTTCAAAGCGGCGCCAGCTTTGATCGTTTATCTGCCGCGGTGCCAGGAGCTTCACTGCATAATGCTGCTCCATGATTGTGTGGCGGGCGCGAAAAACCACTCCCATACCGCCGCGTCCAATCAATTCTTCTAAAAGGTATGAGTCACCAATGGTGTCGCCGGGCCCGTAATGCTGCGAGTTTTGCACGCCGCGGTGAAAGGTGACCGATTGCGCCTGCCTGTCTATTTCAATAGCATTGGAGCCGCTTTCAGCTTCAGATTTGTGATCATGAGCTGCCATTTCCATTCCTATATATAGATGATGCGTCTGGCTGCCTTTCAATTATACAGATGTCAGGCGGGTACATTTTTTTGCAATCTGGTTGATAAAAACCAGTTGACAACGGGAACACTGATAAGACGCGTGCTGGTAGCAGGCGCTTCCTTACTCTGTTTAGCGCGGCATTGTGAAGATCCTTAAAACAACTGGGAGGAGGTTGGCACAAGGCAGGACGCCAGTGGTATTCTTTTTTGGCTGCGGGCTATTAGCTCAGGTGGCTAGAGCGCACCCCTGATAAGGGTGAGGTCCCTGGTTCGAGTCCAGGATAGCCCAGTAAGTAAAACTTTCTGCAACAAAGCTGTCTCGCTCTCTAACTCTTATGAGTAAATCTTGTAGGATTAGATATAGAGACACCGCAAGCGGAAAGATGCTCAAGCGAGCTGCTTGTCTGACGATTTATTCCAAGCCAAAGGAATAGACAAAGTCGTTAGACGCCAAAAAGCAGTTTGCCAAAGCCCGGGGGCTTGGCTCAGTTGGTAGAGCGTCTCCTTTGCACGGAGAAGGTCAGCGGTTCGACTCCGCTAGCCTCCAGAAATCAGCTGTTCATGCGTCATGCAAGTGATCGCGATTAAAATGAACGGCAGAACTGAAAACCGAACTAGTAAATAGTGAAGTAAGTAAGTGTCTCGAAGAATTAGTGATGGTAACGAAAGTAACCGGATCTAGTACGAGGAAAGCGAACTGTCCAAGTGACGTGTTATGCTTTCCAAAACGAAGCGAAAGGCGCCAAGAGCGCTCTAGTGGCCGAGTTTGAAGGGTGAGTTTGTTCTAAACAAAACACTCTTCAAAAGCCGACTTTAAAGCGAGACTGGTGTGATAGTATTATTCACTCAGTCGGACCACAAGTCCGGCAGCCTACTGTGAGGCTTCTAATACCAGTTCCTGTACCCTGAAAACTACATATTGAGGTCCGTATTCCACCAAGTAGTTGTGTGTGAGCAATCACATGCAGCAGCAGTCTAGAAGACGCACGCCAAGCAAGCTTGTTATCATAAACACAAGATCTTCTAGACGTTGGTTAAGCTACTAAGAGCGCACGGTGGATACCTTGGCGTCAGCAGCCGATGAAGGACGCAATAAACTGCGAAATTCCACGGGGAGTCGTTATAGACTAAGATCCGTGGGTCTCCGAATGGGGCAACCCCGCTGAGTAATGTCAGCGACGCACACCTGAATACATAGGGTGTGACGAGGTAAGCTCGGGAACTGAAACATCTTAGTACCGAGAGGAAAATAAAACAAAACAGTGATTCCCTAAGTAGCGGCGAGTGAACGGGGAACAGCCCAAACCAGTAGGACGTAAGTCTTGCTGGGGTTGCGGGACTCTATAAAGAATTGAAGAAAGTTAGTTGAAGAGCTCTGGAAAGGGCTACCAAAGACGGTGACAGTCCGGTAGACGAAAACTTTCGACATCTGGGAGTATCCCAAGTAGTACGGGACACGAGAAATCTTGTACGAATCTGGCAGGACCATCTGCTAAGGCTAAATACTGACTGACGACCGATAGTGAACAAGTACCGCGAGGGAAAGGTGAAAAGAACCCGTGAGAGGGAGTGAAATAGAACATGAAACCGTGTGCTTACAAGCAATTGGAGCCCTATTTATAGGGTGACAGTGTGCCTGTTGAAGAATGAGCCGGCGAGTTACCGTATGTAGTTGGTTAAGCAGTTAATATGCGAAGCCATAGCGAAAGCGAGTCTGATAAGGGCGTTGATAATTACATGTGGTAGACCCGAACCCGGGTGATCTAGGCATGGCCAGGATGAAGCGCAAGTAACATTGCGTAGAGGTCCGAACCAACTGATGTTGAAAAATCAGTGGATGAGCTGTGTTTAGGGGTGAAATGCCAATCGAACCCGGAGCTAGCTGGTTCTCCCCGAAAGGCGTTGAGGCACCGCGTCAGATTTATCCTACAGGGGGTAGAGCACTAGTTCGGTGCGGGCGGAGAAAATCCGTACCAAATCGAGTTAAACTCCGAATACCTGTAGCGTCATTATCTGGCAGTGAGAGTGCGAGAGATAAGTTCCGTACTCAAGAGGGAAACAGCCCAGACTACCGACTAAGGTCCCAAAATTCATGCTAAGTGATTAAGGAGGTGGAGTTGCATTGACAACTAGGATGTTGGCTTAGAAGCAGCCACCATTTAAAGAAAGCGTAATAGCTCACTAGTCAAGCGATTCTGCGCCGAAAACGTATGGGGCTAAGCATGATACCGAAATCGTAGGATCAACGTTAAATATTGATCGGTAGGGGAGCGTTGTGTTGTAGGTCGAAGTAAGAGCGTAAGCACTTATGGACGAAGCACAAGTGAGACTGTCGGCTTAAGTAGCGAAAACATTGGTGAGAATCCAATGCACCGAAAGACTAAGGGTTCCCACGCAAGGTTCGTCCACGTGGGGTTAGCCGGGAGCTAAGGCGAGGCCGAGAGGCGTAGTCGATGCACAACGGGTTAATATTCCCGTGCCACTTATTATCCGCTAGGAGCTAAGTCGGGACGCAGGAGGCTATACATAGGGGACAGTTTGGTTTTGTCCCTCCAAAGGCGTAGCTAGTCGGGGTAGGCAAATCCGCCCTGGCGTTACAAAGTAAGGCCGAGTAAGAAATGCTCTAAGGAGCAAATTGTGTAGATGCCACGCTGCCGAGAAAAGCGGCGAAAGCCAGGATAATGTGTGCTCGTACCCTAAACCGACACAGGTAGTCAGGTAGAGAATACCAAGGTGCGCGAGATAACTCTCTCTAAGGAACTCGGCAAAATAACCTCGTAACTTCGGAAGAAGAGGTGTCATGGTAGGGTGTAAGACTTCGCGTCTGAAGCCTGAGATGATCGCAGCGACGAGGCTCAAGCGACTGTTTAACAAAAACACAGGTCTCTGCTAAACCGTAAGGTGATGTATAGGGGCTGACTCCTGCCCAGTGCCGGAAGGTTAAGTGGATCGGTTAGCGCAAGCGAAGCTGAAAAACAAAGCCCCGGTGAACGGCGGCCGTAACTATAACGGTCCTAAGGTAGCGAAATTCCTTGTCGGGTAAGTTCCGACCCGCACGAATGGAGTAACGATTTGAGCGCTGTCTCGGAGAGAGACTCGGCGAAATAGGATTGTCTGTGAAGATACGGACTAGGCGTGCCAGGACAGAAAGACCCTATTGAGCTTTACTGTAGGCTGAAATTGTCTGCGGGCTATATCTGCGCAGGATAGGTGGGAGACTTTGAAGTCGGGATTTTGGTCCCGATGGAGTCAACGTTGAGATACCACTCTGATGTAGCTAGCATACTAACCTGATTCCATTATCTGGGTCGGGGACAGTTTCAGTTGGGCAGTTTGACTGGGGCGGTCGCCTCCTAAACAGTAACGGAGGCGCCCAATGGTTCCCTCAGGTTGGTCGGAAATCAACCATCGAGCGTAAAGGTAGAAGGGAGCTTGACTGAGAGTGAGACATCACGATCAGGGACGAAAGTCGGGCTTAGTGATCCCACGACTCCGCATGGAAGGGTCGTTGCTCATCGGACAAAAGTTACCATAGGGATAACAGGCTGATCTCCCCCAAGAGTCCACATCGACGGGGAGGTTTGGCACCTCGATGTCGGCTCATCGCATCCTGGAGCGGTAGTACGTTCCAAGGGTTGGGCTGTTCGCCCATTAAAGCGGTACGTGAGCTGGGTTCAGAACGTCGTGAGACAGTTCGGTCCATATCCGGCATGCCCGTAGGATTTTTGAGAGGAGTCGTCCCTAGTACGAGAGGACCAGGACGAACGAGCCGCCAGTATGGCTGTTATCGCGCCAGCGGTAAACGCAGCGTAGCTGTGCTCGGAGAGGATAAGTGCTGAAAGCATATAAGTACGAAGCCCACCTCAAGATGAGAAATCCCATGGAGTTAATCCAGTAAGACCCCCGGAAGACCACCGGGTTGATAGGATGCAGGTAGAAGTGCCCCGAAAGGCAAGCACGTAGCTGAGCATTACTAATCGGTCGAGGGCTTATCCAACTAAATGACAAGACTTCTTCGGAAGTCTGGATAAAGCGTGAAGCTAATAAAGCTTGTGAAATACGAATAAAACCTCAATATGTAGTTTTCAGGGTATTGGAGTGCAAACTCCGATAACCCTAAAAGGTTCTTGGTGCCAGTGCGGCCGGAACACACCCGTTCCCATCCCGAACACGACGGTAAAGACGGTTAGCAGCGACAATACTTGGTGGGTAACTGCCTGGAAAGATAGCCCGGTGCCAGGATTTATAGAAAACCCGAGTTAATAGCTCGGGTTTTTTATTGGCAATTTTTCGCTATTGGCAACGACCCTATTTCGCCAATAAGTTGGTTGTAATCTTCAGACACGGACAACAAAGAACTGCTGATGCATTTTGCTGGCTGTTCCGACACCGACAAAGGTATCAGTTAGGCCACCCCTGGAGGAATCAATGACAAATTACGACAGACCCGCCCCCCCCGAAACCAGACCGACTCAACCTGGTGCAATCAACTATAACGACATTGATATGTCTAGTCGTAATCGCAACGATAACGTCAATGCCAATGCCAATCGCAACGATAACGTCAATGCCAATGCCAATCGCAACGATAACGTCAATGCCAATGCCAATCGCAACGTCAATGCCAATCGCAACGATAACGTTAATGCCAATCGCAACGATAACGTTAATAACAACAGAGCTAATTCTGATGCTAACGCCAATAGTCGTTCTAATTCCGACGCCAATAGTCGTTCTAATTCTGACGCTAACAGCCGTTCTAATAGTGATTCAAGGGCTACCGTTGGAGATGTTAAAGCTACAGGTGGTGCTGCGAACGCTACTGGCGGCAATTCCAGATCTGATGCTCAGGGCGGTAGAGGCGGCAATTCCAATATAAGTGATAACAGTCGCACTAACTATTATGGCGGCAGCGCCAGTGCGCCTAACGTTTACGCATCTGGATTCTGTTCGGAAGGCGGAAGTGCAGGTGTGTATATACTCGGAATCGGCGTCAGTGGTGGCAAGACCACAATCAACGAGAGTTGTTTGAAGATGCAAGATTTCCGCGAGACTATGACTTCGGTTTGCCGCGCCAGTGACGAACATGCCCAGGTTGCCTTAAGTAGCTTCCAGCTTGAGCTTGAGGCAGGTAAGCAAATGAGCAGCAATCCTATGGCCGAAAGTGTAGGTCGCAGAGTGAGCCGCGTTTCTGATGCTAAGGCCATGACTTCGATGCAACTCGATAATGTCTGCACCACTCTCGCTACTGGTTCGACAGCTAATGTGGAGACACTTAAAGCCGCTGGTTTGGATCGACCTCTAATCATTACGCAACCTGCCGGTAACGAGCGCGACCAGCGCATTTTAGATGAAGCACTGGCTACTAAAGTTGATCAAATAAATAGAGAAGTTCAAACTCTAAAAGAGCGCCCAATCGTTATTCAAAATAATGTCGAGGTCGGTGTCGGCGTAGCTGTAGAAGCTCCAAAGCCAGTACATAGACCACCGTCTACATCCACTCACCGCGTTGCACCTCCTGCGAAGAAGGATGATGACTGCGATGATGCAAAAGCTAGTAAGAAGAAGTAGGTGGTGACATGGGAACCTATGACTCATTCGGTGCTACGGCTCGCGAGTTGCCGGAGCGCGCTGAAACTCAACTTGATCAAGACTCGCGTACACAGATGTCTCTTGAAGCGAGCTCAGTTTATAAGGAGCGAGCAAACCCGCCTGCTTCGCAATATCGAAACAGTTGGGTTTATGACCTTCTTGATAGCGGCACTTATAAGGTTGAAAAAGGTGACAGCCTGGCACTTGTGGCTCGTCGAGCCCTGGGAGTGTCTGGCCACGCCGATGCCAGCTCTCGTGAAATCGCCGCTGAAGTGAAGCGCATTGCCGCTCTCAACGGCCTGGAGGTTGACTCTAAAGGTCGTCTCCGTGGAGTGCTCTCTGCTGATACCGTGCTCAATATCGGTCGCAAATCAGAGGCCTTTTCTGCCGCAGGAAAAGTGGTAGAAGCGCAACCGTCAGCACGGAAGAGAGAAACCGTAGATCGGGCGCACCAGAATGCACCAGGAAAATCGCAAGTAGAAGGCTGCGCCGAGGACAGGCCGCGAGTGCTGGTATCGCAGGGTGTAGCCAGAGCCGGAATGTGTGACCGGATGGACGTGTCTGATTCTGCCTTTGTCACGGTGCGACCAGGAGCAGATGTGATTGTGCGCACTGGAGCACGTGCCTTCGTATTTGGTGGCAATGTGGTGGGCGAGGCTAATAGCCGAATTTTTGCTGCCGGTGGAGAAATACAGGCACGACCCGGTGCCAGTATCAAATTTATTGGCAGTGAAGCAAAAGTAATTCAGTTAGCCGATGTCGAGCCGGCTTTACCGGCTAGACAGACAACCGATTCAGAACTGCTCTAACTTTTTGCATGACGATATAGGCGGCTAACAGCGACAGTGCTAGTTGTGGCGAGTGTCCTTATAGTTTTCGTACTTGTAGCCGTTCACCACTTTGCCGAATTGTTTTTTCTCTGAGTCTTGCCAGTCCTGGTCAATAATCACTTCTTTCAATGTCGGTATTTTTTTCAGTATGTCGGCTGCAGCGGAAGTGATTCTGTCGCACTGATAAATTCGCAAGATCTCCAGATCAGTGGCCGGCACCAGTAGCTTTAAATCGCCGTCTCTTATTTCAAGTCCGACCAGATTCAATTCTTTTATATTAGGGTGATCAGGAATTACCTTGAGCAGCGGTTGAACGTTGTTCACTTCCTTCAGGCTGAAAGACTCTATGGTGTTGAGCAATTTCATTTGAGCAATGTCAGCACCTGTAGTTTCACTGCCATGCAGTGGCGTTGCCATCTTCAAACTACCGCAGAGGCCCAGAGATTTCAGACCAGACATTTCGTCAATCAGTGGCAATTGCTCTTTCAAAATTTCTGAGCAGTCCATGCCTTCAAAATGTTCGACCGAGTTGAAGAAAGACAGGTGCTCGAGCTTGCGCCAATTTTTGACAATCTTCATCACCGCGGGCACCTCAAAGGTGACGATATCGAGACCGCTTAAATCGTCAGGCCCAAACTTGCTGCAAATTTCGGGGTGTGGAGTGGCAACGCATTGCAAATACAAATGTGCTTTTTGATCATAAGGAACTTCAATGGTGCCCACCGCCGGCTGAAAAAGGCCATCACCTACCCGCAGATAACCGAGTTTGCAATTGATTTCAGGAAAAAGAAATTTACGCACCAGTTCACCAGCCGCGTTGGTCTTCTTTAGACAAAATGTTTGATAGATGTTCATATGCTGTTTGAACGAAAGTGATAATGGATCTTCGCTAGATCTGATTTGGTCTAAGGCCGGTACCGGAACCGAAACGGGGGCAGAAGGCGGCTTCGGCCTGTTCACAATTGAGAGGGCCAGGGCACCAGCGGTGATCGCCAGCAAAGCAGTAGCTACTAATGCAATCTGCAAAGGCCCAAACACAATTGAGTTTTTTTCTCTGGCTGACGCCGATTGCTGCATTTCGTCATCGTCTTCAGGCACTGGCAGAGCATGAGCAAATTTGCTTGAATCTTTGCTGAAGCCCACAGCCTTACCGGCTTGAATGCGAGCAAAGTCGTAAGCTACCTGTTTCATTGTTTGATAGCGATGACTAACGTTGCGCTGCAGCATTTTTGAAACAGCCATTTCTATTGCAGGAGAAAAATTACCGTCTGGATAAACTTCATTCAGTGATGGCATGTCTGCTGATTGGTGCATCAAAATGGTTTCAATAGCATTCTCGCCAACCAGGGGCGGAATGCCGGTGAGGGCCTCAAAAAGCGTGCAGCCCAGCGAATAGATATCGCTGCGTTCATCCACCGTAGTTCCCAAACTTTGCTCAGGACTCATATAAAATGGAGTACCAAATACGGTGCCTGCGGCAGTCTGATTCAGTGATCCCAGGCCCTGCTTTGATAATCTGGCAATGCCGAAGTCGACCAGCTTGACTGCATATGTGCCGTTTTCTTCCAGCACCATAATATTAGAGGGCTTGATGTCGCGATGAACAATTCCTTGCTGGTGGGCGGCATCGAGGGCACTGGCTAGTTGAGTAAAAATATTGAGACTGTCAGCCACGGTCAATCGTTTTTTTCGCCGAATCAGTTGCGACAGCGACTCACCCTCTAGCAAATCCATAACATAGTAAGGGCAGGCTCTGTCGTCTATGCCCATATTATGAATGCCGACCACGCAGGGATGGTGCAAGCGTGCCAGAGCTTTCGCTTCTGATTGAAAACGGCTCCAACTCTCAGGTGTCAGCCTGTCGGTGGCCAGTAATTTGAGTGCGTAGTCTTTGCCTAAAATCAAATGCCGGCAGTGGAAAACCACGCCCATGCTGCCGCTGCCCAGTATGCCCAATAATTTATAAGACTTATCGACAATATCGCCGGTGGAATAGACTCTGGCGTTGCCGATGCCATAAGGTAAAGATGCTGTTTGAGCACTCTGGTTAACCGTGGTGGCATCGTTAGCGAGCAAGTGATAAGTGCTCCACGTCTCGGTCATGGAGCGTGGATTGAACTCATTTTTATGCTCATCGCCGGCTTTGCCCATGGCCTTCTCGTTTTGTCTCTATTAATATTCCCCAATTGGCGAGTTCTATAAATCTTGGCACTGGAGCCGGTTATATCGAGCTTGTTCTATGGAGCCTGTTCTTTGCGAAATTGCTTCAAGAACTTCCAGGCTTCTGCAGTGGCGTTAATGGGCGCGTCCTCGGCACCGACACCGCCGTACCAGAGATGCTTTTGATTGTTCAAATACATGGTTCGCACTTCTGCGCCGGTCTTTGGATTCTTCCACGAATAATCGACAACTTCGCTGCCGTCTTTGCCTGTGCGAGTGCTGATGTTAGGCGCTTCGGTTATGCCGTTCGCTTTTTTATAGAAGTCTTGCGTGTAAGTTTCTGGCTGCATTTTTACGTTGTACCATTGGCTCCCTTCAGCTGGAGAGACTGAATCAGAGAGCGATTGAATCGACATAATGGGAAAAGCGCTGGCAGGTTGGTTTTCTTTACCGGTCATCCAGCCGCCGTTTTCTACTACAGCCGCCACACGGTTTGAGAGTTTGTTGGCCACGTTGTGGCTGAAGCTGCCGCCTTGTGAGTAACCCATGATGTAGATGCGCTCTTTGTCGACATTGAGATGTTTGTCGATGGTGTCCATCATACCGCTGGTGAAGGCGACATCGTTGCGTTTGGAGAAGAACCATTGACCGTTGTTCCATGAATAGGAGCGGTTGGCATTGCCGTCCGGATACACAGCAATAAATCCTTCTTTGTCGGCGAGTTTGCTCAAGGCACTGACTTCTTCCATGCCTTCGGCGCCTTTTTCAGTGTCACCCTGGCCGCGATTTCTGCCGTAACCGTGAAACATTAGCACCACAGGCAGTGCCGTCTTGCCGTCGTATCCTTCAGGAACGTGAAGTCTATAGTTGGCTTTTTCGCCGTTTGGTAAAGTGATACTTTCAAGAGTACTTTCACCCGGGCGGATAGGCCCAATTTTGTCGCCCTGTTTTTCTTTGTTTTCTGCCGGTGCTGCAATTTCGTGTCTTACAGCAGCCAGTGCGTCAAATTCGCCAGGTGTATGGTTCTCGCTTGCGCGGTGGCCGTGGTCGATGACCAGCTCAGGTGGGTTAGGCATATGAAAATTCTTTCTGGTAAGGTGGTTTTCCAGCTTTCAGTATAGATGTCAATTGTGACATTTTATGGGCTTCTCTCTAGATATACCCTCTTTCGGCCTGTGTTAAAATTTGCCCGTAGCTTGTACTTGTACTGTGCCCCGTGAACAAAATTAGAGCTTCAATTGTTATTGTTAACTGGAAAACGCCGAAGCTACTGGCAGCGGCTCTGCGCTCGCTTTTAGCCGATTCGGCCGCCGCCGGCTTTGAAATCTGGGTGGTGGATAACGACTCAGGCGACGGTTCAGTGGAAATGCTCAGACGCGATTTTCCGTCTGTAATTACCATCGCCAACGCTGAAAATGTGGGCTTTGGCCGCGCTTGCAATCAAGTTATTCCGCAGTGTACTGGCGATTACGTCATTCTCGTCAACCCCGACACGGTGTCCGGCCCTGACGCCGTGGGCAAAATGGTCGCTTTCATGGACGCTAATGCCCAGTGTGGAGCCGTGGGTCCGAAGGTGCTTAACCCTGACGGCTCCCTGCAGCTATCATGCCGGCGCTCATTCCCGGACCTCTGGGCTTCGTTTTTCAGACTTTCATACTTGAGCTTCCTCTTTCCCAAGCATCCACTGGTGGCGCGCTATAACGTCACTTACGCCGACCCTGATGAAGAAATCGAGGTGGACGCACTTTCGGGTGCTTTCATGCTGGTGCGTAAAAGTGTGATTGATAAAATTGGTCTGCTCGACGAAGACATTTTCATGTTTGGCGAAGACATCGATTGGTGCTGGCGCGTTAAGCAAGCGGGCTGGCAAGTAAGATATTTGCCCAGTGCGGTGGTGCACCATTATCATGGCGCGTCCAGCCGGTTTCGCCGCATCGGCTCAACCATCAATTTGCACAAAGGCATGGAAGTTTTTTATCGCAAACATATGGCCAAGAATTACTGGCCTGTTTTCAATTTGCTTGTCTATGCAGCAATATGGTGCCGGGCCGGGGTTTTCATTATCTTGTCTTATCTGCAACGGTTCTTTCCAGAGAAGAAGAGCGCCGGCGTTTTTGAAGACATGGATCAAATGGGCGATGCTCAGCCAACGCTCGGTGCCGATACTAGATCTGGTGCTGGCGCCGGTGAAGTAGTTAAGGGCCGTCGGCCTTAGGGCTGTTGCTTGCTCTTAAAATGAAACGATAACGTTTCATTTTGGAGATAGGTTACCCCGACGTCAAATTCAACCAGAAGGTATACGTTCTGGTTCTGAATACTCATTGGTACCCGGCCGTAACTTTCGCCTGGCACCGCTTCAGGTTTTTTTAGCCAGCTGAGCTATCCGAGATTCAATCCAGGCTCGGCAACGGGGAAAAGCACGATTGAGATCTTTTTCCACTGTCACATCACCCATCATTGACGCCGCCAGTGCAGAAAAAACTTCTTTAGCGCAGGTTTCTTCTTCAACAAGAAAATCGTGAAGCTTTTCGCGACGGTCATGATCGACTATGGCTGCTGCATCCTGACGATAAACCCGCCTGAACTTTTCGTCTGTTGAAGGCATCTCCAGGCATGTGCTTGCGTTTGCCCATGTGTTTGAATAGTGCCACTCGGCATGTGGGCGCTCACTGTGGGTGCGTTGACCACAGTAGCTGGTCTTTGCCTTTCCAGTAAAGAAAGAAAAACTCTCGCAGAGGCTGCTTCGGTGCTGGTGGGAAAATACTGAATCAGCATTTTATAAGTACGCATCGCCGTATTATTATCGTTCTGTCTCTCGTAGCACTGGCCAAGTAAAAGCCAGGTGATAGGCGACTGACCGTCTTTGTACAAAGCTATCCTCAACAGCTCAGCTGCAGATTTAAAATCCCCTCGCTGAATCTGCGTTCTGGCCGTAGTAAGAACCGTCGCCTGGTCGGCGCAAAAGCCCGGGAGAGGTGCTATCGTGGCCATGAGCATCAATATTAAAAACAGGCGTTGTTTAAGTGATAGGATTGTCAAAAGAGAATGGGCCAATTGGTGCAGTTGAGCTGTTTACGATTGTTCAATGCTCCCACAATGGCGTGCGATGTCAGTAGAGTGCTGGTTTTAAGAGTTTGGTGAACCACGGTTGTGTCTAATATTCGCACATCATTAGTGGCTTTGAGCTTCTGTGTAACTCTGGCTTCCGAGCCGATCAGTTGTTTTGCCGCTGATTCCTGCCGGTTCTAAAAAGCGCTTATGACCATGATGATTATGTAATTGTCGTACGCATGGGCCGAGAGATTACTCAGTTGCGTCCTGAAAGCGCTCTTGTGCATTACTATGTCGCCAATTCATTAGTGCAATTATCACAGCCTGCTGAGGCCATCGCTGAATATCAAAAGTGTGTTGCTATAGATAAGAGCGGTGCCATTGGTCAGAACTCAGCTCAAGCAATTGCGAATTTAAGAAGACGTCCTGCGCGACCTGCAGCCGTGGTCGACAAACCTAGCGTCAGCAAACCAGTTGTCGCCCATCCGGTTGTCACAAAACCAGTGGTGTCGGTGGCTGATTTGCAAATGCAAATTGGCTTGAAGCGATTGCGCGACGTCGCTACTCGAGAAGAAAGATTGCCTCTGACAGATATGACCACGAAGTCAGTCAAATTCAAAGCCAGAGCAATTTGTCTGACGAAGAGTTGAAAGTAAAGACCCGGGAAGTTTTTCAAAAATACCAGGCCGAGCAGGCAAAAATCGAAGGTCGCTACAAATCAACGGCTGCCGACCTGAGCAAGCGCACTTTTTCTGGCGCCGAAGAGACTAAAACTACTCGCATGGTGCCCCATGGCTCCAGTGCCTATGTGCAAAATTTTGAAAATCTGGGCAGCGATTCAGATGATGTATCAATTCCTTTTGAAAATCCTATGCTGGCTAAAGCAAAAAGTTTATCTGCAAAAAGTAAACCAATACCGGCTATGAAAAATAGGAAGAGCTTGAGCAAATGAGCCTGCGCCACACGCTTTTTCATTCATTTCTGAGTGCTGCTTTTTGCTTCTCGCTCAACACTGTTCAAGCGCAACAGCCCAGCGACACAAAGCTGTATGGTCACATCAATAAATTAGGGGCGGTTTTCACTTCCGCCGGTCTAATTCCGCAAAGTACGCAATTTCCTACACCTGTCCTTAAAGTAAGGCTCGGTTCTCCGGCGTATTATGCCGGTATACAAGCGGGTGATCGCATTCTGAGCGGCAACGTCGGCGAAAATCTTCTTTCTGCCAAAATCGAACGCAATGGTCAAATCTTTTTTGTCAAATTGCGAGCTAAGACCGATACTCTGGGGCCTTTGCAGGCAAAGACACCAGAACAAATTCATAGAATGGGGCTAGGTGATTTCGACATTACCTTTATTGTTGACCACTCTGTCTTTTCAATACCGCCCACTCGATTTATCATGACTTGAGCACGGCTCAACTGGTAAGTATTCTTAGAGCCAATGTCACCACCGGTAATACTGATCTGGCGCCTGCGATTACCAGAGTTTTTCAAGATCATTCTTTGTCTCAATCGAAGAAGCCGCTTTTGTTATTCATAATTACTGATGGGCAGACACTCTCCAGCGAAGTGAATACAAATTTAATTCTCGAGTATGCTCTCAATAACCCCAAAGGTAAGCAAATGCAGGTGGTTTGTATTCAAGCCGGGCATTCGGAAGAAGGTTCCGCTTTCATTAGTGCCCTAAGACGCACTTGTGCAGCCCACGGCATGTCGTGTGCCATTCACGGCATGCATTTTACCGACGTTTCACAAAACGGTTTATTGCCTCTTGTGTCAAAGTTTATGGCCGAATAGTCAGTTAAAAATGGATGAACTGGGGAAATCTATTAGAGTCGACTCGATGTAGGTTCTCAATTGTCCGACAATCTCCAATTGATGGCAGAATCTGCCCTCACACGCGGCCTTTATGGCGAAGCGGAGGGTCTTTATCAGCGGCTTTTAGCTAAACACGGCAATAGTTCGGACGATCCAATTGTGGCCGACTGCCTGCGCGGTCTGGCGAGCGCCTATCTCGGCTTAAACCGTTTCGTGGAAGCCGAAAAGGCTGCTAACCGAGCTCTGGCGATTGACGAAGATTATTGGGGCGGCGGCTGCCTGCAAGTAGGTGAAGCTTATTTCCTGATGGGTGAAGCCAGCCGATTACAGGGTTTCCTCGGTCGAGCCGAATTTTTCTACCTTGAGGCCATGACACACAGGTTGGGTCACCTTGGCCCCAGCCATACAGCGGTAGCGCAAGTTAATGCCAGACTGGCTTTGCTTGGTTTGATTCACGGGCTTTATCCTGATTTGAACGAAATGATGCTCAGTTGTTATGCAATTTATGAGACCAGCCCTTCTCACGCCGAGTTTATCGATTTTCTCGAATTGCCTGCCACGTTTAAATTTTTCCACGAGCAGGGTCGGCGCGTTGAAGCTGAAGCACTGTTTAAAAATGCTATGAATGCCTTAGAAACGCTATTTGGACGCAGCCACCTTGAACTGGCAAATCTCACTCGCAGTTACATTTTTTATGCCGGTGGTGGCGCTCCAAATCTGCAGCAATGGCAAAGACGAGTAACCGCCTCCATTACTCTTGGTGAGAACATGGAGCAGAAAGCTGAGCAATACATTGCCACCCTCGAATACGATAAGGCTGAAAGCATTTATTTATTGCAGTTGCGTCTGACTCGCGAGCAAAGAGGAGAGTATGCGCCGGAAGTGAGGCACATACTAATAAACTACAGTACACTTCTGCGGCGCTGGCAGCGCAATGATGACGCCATGCGCATCGAAAAATTGGTCCAGCAAAATTTCTAACTGTTCTGACTGATATGGCTGCTCTATTGTTTTTGCACTGATTTGTGAGGCGCACGAGCTTGTTGCATGCCTTTAGCCATGCTCGCTAAGCTTTCGCGCATAGTCTGTGTGTTATCCAAACGCAAGCATTCATCAGCTATTTTTTGTGCTTCGCCGTCGCGGTTGGCGCCGATGTAAGAGCCGTACAACAAAAGCACCATGCTCGGAAACGGGTCAAAATCTTTGGCGAATTCAGTGTCAGGGCGTGGCTTTGTCATGTCTTTAGCTCGTTTGTAGATCTCGTTCACTTTCGTTATTGGGTCGGCAAACATATACGTTGCTAAATCGGCCCACCTTGAATGCGAGTACAAAATCGGCTCAAGTAGTGCAGCGTTTTTCTTCAAAGTATCTTTCTGTTTTGCGTCAGCTTTGATTTTGTCAAACCATGCAAGAGTGCGTGGTCCGTCGCCTAATACGCCATTGAGAATAATCCAATCGCCGCGCTTTTCGCTGTTTTCGGCAGCGTCTCTAAGTTCAGTAAATTTGGTTTTGGCTGGTGCATAAACAGCGCTGAGTTTTTCTATTTCAACCGGAAGCATACCAGTGCGCACGTCGCGAAGAGTGCTATCGGAAGTGCTGGTGTTGTTCCAGAGCCAGACATATTCTTCTAAAGCTTCAGCATTTTTTGCCGCAGCTTGCAGCTCGCGCGCTTTGCTGATGCGTGACCAGATGTCACTTTCTTCTGCTGGTTCACTGCTGTCGGCTTTTTTGCCGCTCTTGGCACTATCAAGCCATTGTAAAAGTTCAGAGGGGCCCATGAAGCCAACTTGCCTGCCAAATTCGCCAGTGCTTTCCGGCGTAAAAAGCACAAGGGTCGGCATGGCCTCAACATTTAGAGCGCTGCTGGTTTTCTCGTCTTTATCAACGTCAACTTGAATGGCCACGGCGTTTTCTTTTACCCAGGCTTGCACATCGGTGTTGCTCCAGGTTGTACTTTCCATTTTTCGACAGGGTGGGCACCAGCTCGCCGTAAAATCCACCAGCAGAAGTTTTTTTTCTTTTTGAGCTTGTTGTTTTGCCTGATCAAGTGTTGAGTTGCTAAAAATTTCAGCCTGGCACCAGGCGACCGGAGCGTAAGAACAAAATATTGCTGTAAATATAAGCGCCCGCGCGATTGCCTTTTTCATTGCTATTTCCGTTTTGCAGAGTCAGTGTCAGAGTGAGTATAGTTGCTCTTTGTAGACGCCATATTGATTCGACCGGCCCAGGGTGATGGAAAACCGATAGGAATTTTCGAAGAGCGTCAGTGGCGGCATACGTGTTAAACAGGGTGGATTTCTATACTCACAGCGCACCCAGGTGATGTGGGGAAAGAAAGTTTGCGGCATTGTGGTGCCTTGAATATTTAAGTCAGTCAGCGCTTCGGATACTTTCTGTTGCAAGGCTTTTAATTCTGGGGTCAAGCCAACAGATAAACCCGCCCAATATGTCCCCTGGTTCTGAGCATTGCCTGGTTTGATGCAGAGCGAATGTATTTTCAAATCAAGTGGAGCTGGTTTGAGTTTTTCCATTGCCGACCAGATTTCGTCCAGTCGCTCAGGTTCGGGTTCAGCTTCAAACTGGCACAGAGTAACGTGAGGCAAAGCCTCAGCGCCTAGCAAATATTGATCTGCCTGGTGGGCAAAGTTCTCCTTTGCTAAATCAATGCAAAGCTTTGTCAGCTCGGGGTCTTCTGCCAGCAATGCGATATTGAAATCAGTTAGCAATTTATCTGGTCAACCTTGCAAATTTGCGCCGGCCCACTTGCAGCACTTTGTCAGTGCCGTTATCGAGGGCCACTACAAAATTGGGATCTTTAATGGTCTCGCCGTCAAGCTTTACGCCGCTGTCCTGACAGAGTCTTTTGGCCTCACTGGTAGAAGGCACCAGTCCGCTGTCTACAAGCACGCGGAAAATTGCTTTGTTCTCCGTCACCGCATATGATGGCATGTCTTGAGGTGCCTGACCTTCGCTGTGAACATTGTTCCACTCGGTTAAAGTGCTTTCGGCAATTTCTTTACCATGATATTGAGCCACAATTTGCGAAGCCAGCTTTAGTTTGGCGTCTTTAGGATTGCCGCCTGCTTTTAAATGGGCAGATTCGATGGCATCAATTTCAGCACCACTCAAAGTGGTGGCCAGTTCAAAATATTTGAGGATCATTTCGTCTGGTATGCGCATGCACTTGCCGAACATTTCTGTTGCGGGTTCTTTCAAGCCAACATAGTTGCCATAAGTTTTGGACATTTTCTTGACACCGTCCGTGCCCTCCAATAGAGGCAACAGCATGGCCATTTGCTGATCGAGATTGTAATTGGGCTGCAACTCTCGGCCTTGCAAAATGTTGAAGCGCTGGTCGGTGCCGCCAAGCTCGATGTCGGCCTTGATGGCCACAGAGTCATAGGCTTGCAGAAGCGGGTAGAAGAGTTCATGCAAGGCAACTGGCTGTTGCTTTTCCAGTCTGTCTCCAAATGCTTCTTTTGCCAGCAACTGGTTAACAGTGACTGTGCTGGCCAGTTTGATTACTTCTTTAAGGGTGAGGGGGGCGAGCCAATCAGTGTTGTTCACGACTTCGGTGCTGTCCAGGTCTAAAATCAAACCCATTTGCTCTAAATAGGTCTTGGCATTGGCCGCCACATCTTCGGGCGAAAGTTGCGGCCGGGTGGCATTGCGTCCGGTTGGATCGCCAATCAAAGCTGTGAATCCACCGATAATAAGCACGATCTGGTGGCCAAACTCTTGAAAGCGCCTAAGTTTACGAAATACCACCGCGTGGCCGAGGTGCAGGTCGGTCGATGTGGGGTCGACGCCTAGTTTGACGCGCAGCTTCTTTCCGGCCTTATAAGCATTATGTAATTTGCGTGCCAGGCCGAGGGCCCCTTCAGGTAAGGCTTCAGCACCGCGACAGAGTTCAATTGCCTCAGCAATAACTTCTTCGCTGATGCCTTCTTTACGGGCAAGCTCGCTCACATTGCTGTTCATGGTGATTGTTTCCATAATTTTTCTCTATACGTGGTTGACAGCCTTTTCAGGCGAACAGGAGCCTGCTTCGGCAAATGACGCTAAAAATCTTAGCATGCGGTGATTTTTTCTTGAGGGATGAAAACAGACGAAGTAAGATTCAGAGGCTCAATATATGAAGAACAGGGGATAAATTTTAATGGCTAGCCAGTATTGTCCACAAGATATCGACAAAAAGTGGCAACAGCGCTGGGAAGAGCTGGGCCTTTACAAAGCTATTGATAACGACTCCAAGCCCAAATTCTATTCTCTTGTTATGTTTCCGTACCCTTCTGGTGACCTGCACATGGGTCACATGCGGGTTTACACCATTTCTGACGTCATTAGCCGTCATCGCCGCATGCAGGGTTTCAACGTCTTGAACCCCATGGGTTGGGATGCTTTTGGTCTGCCGGCGGAAAACGCGGCGATGAAGCGCAAGCTCCATCCGGAGAGTTGGACTAAAGAAAATATTCGCTACATGCGCGATGAACAGCTGAAAAAGCTTGGTACCAGCTACGACTGGGAGCGCGAAGTAACTACTTGCGACAGCAATTATTACCGCTGGACTCAGTGGATCTTCTTGAAGATGTACGAGGCCGGCCTGGCTGTGCGTAAATCGGCGCCGGTCAACTGGTGCCCAGAGTGTCAAACAGTCCTTGCCAATGAGCAAGTAGAAAATGGCGCCTGCTGGCGGCATCCGGAAACACCGGTCGAACAAAAGCAGATGCATCAATGGTTTTTAAGAATCACTAATTATGCCGAAGAATTGCTGGCTGACCTCGATACGTTAAAAGGCTGGCCTGAGCGCGTGCGCGTCATGCAGCAAAACTGGATCGGTAAGTCGCAAGGGGCTGAGCTTTTCTTCAAAGTGAAAGAGCATCCTGAACTTCAGGTAAATGTCTTCACTACCAGGCCTGACACCATATTTGGTGTGAGCTATCTTGTTCTTGCTCCTGAAAATCCACTGGTGGCAAAGCTGACTACGCCTGAATGCAAGGCCAAAGTCGATGAGTATGTCGAGCAAGCGAAGAAGAAAACTGAGCTTGATCGCATGACCGCTGAGAAAACAAAAACCGGCGTGCCCACAGGCTCTTATGTGATTAATCCATTCAATAAAGACGCTGTGCCGGTGCTGGTCTCCGATTACGTTTTAATGAGCTACGGTACTGGCGCTGTCATGGGCGTACCGGCTCACGATGAGCGAGATTTTGCTTTTGCTAAAGTCTTTAATTTGCCAGTTACTGAAGTAATTTCGGCCAGCGGCAGCCCTACGGCCGATGGCTTGAAAGCGGCATTTCTTGATCAAGGAGTGATGCTCAACTCGGGCGCCTTTAATGGTCTTGGCAGTGCTGAAGCCAAGCTGAAAATGATCGCCTGGGCTGAATCGAACAATGCTGGTAAGACCCATACACAGTTTCGTTTGCGCGATTGGTTGATTAGTCGCCAGCGTTATTGGGGCTGTCCGATTCCGCTTGTGCATTGCGAAAAATGCGGCATTAATCCTGTGCCTGAAAAATCCCTTCCGGTAATTTTGCCGGTTGAAGGTGTGGAGTTTACCGGTGAAGGCGGCTCGCCGCTCAAACGCATGCAAGATTGGCTCACCGTTGATTGCCCCAAGTGTGGTGGCAGCGCTCAGCGTGAGACCGATACCATGGATACATTCATTGACTCGTCATGGTATTTCTTGCGTTATGTCGACGCTAAAAATCCTGAGCTGGTTTTTTCCCCTGACAAAGTCAATTACTGGATGCCTGTAGACCAGTATGTAGGCGGGGTTGAGCACGCGATTTTGCACTTGCTCTATTCTCGTTTCTTCACTCGCGCTTTGCGTGATATGGGCCTGGTCAATTGTGCCGAACCGTTCACCAACTTACTTTCGCAGGGTATGGTGACCATGCATTCGCCCTTGTCCGGCCGCATTGAAAAAATGTCTAAGTCACGAGGCAACGTTGTCGGCACTCTCGATTTCTTCAAAAAATATGGTGCCGACGCCGCACGCCTGTTCACACTGTTCGCCGCTCCCCCAGAGCAAGAGCTCGAGTGGAACGAAGACAGTGCTGTAGGGCAATATCGCTTTTTAGGCAGAATCTGGCGGCTTGTTGACGAACTGCTTGAGAAAGGCTGCATAGACAGTAAGCAAGTCGGAGCTGCTATCGACACAGAAAAATTAGATCCGGCCGGCAAAGCGCTCATTAAACAAGTGCATAAAGCAGTTAAGGCTGTCTCGACCGATCTTGGCAATGAGCATTATGGCTTCAATACAGCCATTGCCCGTTGTATGGAACTGGTTAATGCTCTTTATAAGTATGTGCAAGAAGCGGGTCAGACTTTGCAGGGGCCTTCACCGCTGCTAACTTTCGCAATTCGCAATTTGCTGCTCATTATTGCTCCCATGGCACCGCACATTTCAGAAGAGTTGTGGCATTTGTGTGGTTTCGCCAGTGGTGCGCAAGATTCCATTCATACGAGCAGCTGGCCGCAATTTGATGAAGCCCTGACCATTGACCAAGATGTCGAGCTGGTTTTGCAAGTGAACGGCAAGATTGTCAACAAGGTTGGTGTGGCCCGAGGTTTAGACAGACAAAGCGCAGAAGATCTTGCTTTCGGCGATGACAAGATGAAAGCAAAACTGGGCGGAGCGCAGGTTCGCAAAGTGATTGTGGTGCCTGACAAGCTTGTTAACGTGGTGATTTAGGAGCAGATTAGATTTTGACTATCTATTGCTAGCTCTGTATATTAATGAGCTAGTAGATAGAATCGAGCGGGTCATATGCCACAAGAACCATCGTCAGTTACGCCTAAGATCAAATTTGACACTCAGCAGGCAATGCCTCTGGTCAGCATATTGCTGGTGTTTCTTTGCGGCACCGTGTATGTAATGGCTGCCAGCAATGGTCCCAATATAGAACGGTGGTTGGCGAATAACGGACTGATCGCCGCCCCGGCCTCTAAAGCTGTGGCTGAAGCGTTTAGTTATCTGAAAATGGCGTTCTCCGGCAATATGGCGGCCCTTGCTCCGGTGCAAGCCGACATCGGCAAGTTCTTCACCTTCTGCTTTAACAACACCTTCGCTTCTCTCGACATTCCCCAGGTTGCCGTTAATTGCTTCTTTCTCTGGGCCTTCGGCGCCAGTATGGAACAGCGTTTAGGCCTGCCGCGTTTCATGATGCTCTGTATCCTGGGTTCAACTTTGCCCTGGGCACTTTGTTATTACGAAGTGGTCGGTCGCGATCCTAATCATTGTTACTACGGTCCATATTTCTTGTTCTGCGTGCTTGTCGGCGCCAGTTTTGTCTTCCCACCAGAAAAGAAAATCAATACCGAATGGTTCAAAAGCGCTCGCGGCAACATTTTTGCTAAGAAAGAAGAAATCGATTACACCACTCGTTATCAGTTCAAACCAATGCTTTTCCTGGTGCTCTTCATTTGCTATGAAGTGGGTATGTATTTCTGGGTGCAACAAACACACCCCTTACTTAAGAACGCTTCTATTCTTTCCGGTGTTGCTTCCATATTCCTTGGCTACGTTTCTGTAGCACTGATGGTCTGGTCGGCTACAGGTAGCTTGAAAGACGGCCCAATTCGCCTGATGACCGTGAAGATGTATAACGACATTCTTCGCCTCGACGTGGGCCACGAGACTGCTGTTAAAGGAACCAGTCTTTCTCTCGGTCTGCCGCCAGAGCGCGTTAAGGAGTGGGTCTCCAAACAAAAAGGCAAAATGCGCATTTCTTAGCGCCTGTTAACCTGAACTTGACCTAAGCCAGCAACCTCATGACTAGTGCTAAGATTTCACTTTGCGAACAAGTGGAAAAAAACATTGAGCCAAAATCGTTCTGAGACCACAGGCCCCAACACTGACAGCGATCGCAGCGCCGTTTACGGCCCGGCGATTCCCTGGATGCGCGTGGTTCAGGTGGTTCTTGATTCCATTCTTGTTTCGCTATCTCTGGCTGGCGCCTACCTGATTCGTTTCGATGGCCACATTGGCTCGCTCTATGGCACGCAATTTTTTAAAGTGCTGCCTGTTTTTATCGTCGCTCGTGTTTTATCTAATTGGTTCTATGGCGTTTATCGCCGCCTCTGGCGCTACACCGGTTTAACTGAAGTCAGCGAACTGGGTGTTTCTGTAATTTCAGTGAGCGCCTTACTGCTGATATTGCGTGCGTTCAGTTCTGATCTGTTGCGGGTAGAAGGGCAGCTGCTTTCCTACAGCATCCTGGTGATTGATTGCGGATTGTGCTTCTTCCTTTTTACCGCCTGTCGCGTACTGAGACGTTTGCAAACAGAGCATTCACAGCGCAAACACTGGCGACAGCCGGTGCGTCGTCGCGCTCTGGTAATTGGTGCCGGAGACGCCGGTACGATGGTTTTAAAAGAGCTCAATCAGCGTTCAGATCTGGGAGTTGACGTCGTCGGACTGATAGATGATGACCCGACTAAACTGCGCAAGCGTATCGGCAATATCACCGTATTTGGTACTACCGCTCAATTGCCTTCACTGATAGAAAATCTTTGTATCGATCAAGTGATTATTGCTATGCCGTCTGCCCCTGCTGCAGAAATTCGCAAAATCGTCGATGTTTGTCGCACAGCTGAAGTTGAAACACGCATTCTTCCTGGCCTGTTCGAGCTAATTAACGGTCATGTCAGCATCAATCAGTTGCGCGAAGTTTCACTCGAAGATTTGTTGGGTCGTGATCCAGTTGAGCTCGACAGCGCTTCTATTGCCGGCTATATTGAAGACCGCGTAGTGCTTGTTACCGGTGCCGGTGGTTCAATAGGTAGTGAACTTTGTCGTCAGATTGTGCGCTTTCAACCGCGTCGCCTGATTATTCTAGGCAAGGGCGAAAATTCAATTTTCTCCATTCAACAAGAACTCGGTCGTTTGCCGGAGCCGGTTGAGATTATTCCAGTGGTTGCCGATGTGCGCGATCGCAAACGCCTCGATCACGTATTTCTCAAACATAAACCCACTGTAGTTTTCCACGCTGCGGCGCACAAGCATGTGCCTTTAATGGAACTCAATGTTTTTGAAGCTATTGCCAATAATATTTTTGGCACCAGGGTCGTGGCCGAGCTTTCTCACGAGCATAAGGTAGACAATTTTGTGCTTGTGTCCAGCGACAAAGCGGTTAATCCAACTTCGGTCATGGGCGCCACTAAGCGCCTGGCAGAGCTAATTGTGCAAGATCTGGCACAGCACTCCACCACCAAATATGTGGCGGTGCGATTCGGCAATGTTTTGGCCAGTCGCGGATCTGTGATACCACTGTGGCGCGAGCAAATTGCCGCCGGCGGACCTGTCACTGTTACCCACCCGGAAGCGACTCGTTACTTCATGCTCATTCCTGAGGCTGTGCAATTGATTTTGCAGGCTGGTGCATACGGTTCTGGTGGCGAAATATTTGTGCTCGACATGGGCAAACCAGTAAAAATTCTCGACCTGGCTACCGACTTAATTCGCTTTTCCGGTTTGCGGCCGGGCCAAGATATCAAAATCGAATTTGTCGGTTTGCGCTCAGGCGAAAAATTGTATGAAGAGCTGCTCTCAGCTGAAGAAGGTCTGGCTAAAACAGTTAACCAGAAAATCTTTGTTGGCCGGCCCCAGCCCTTGCCTCATGATGCATTGAAGCTGACGCTGACTAACCTGCATGATTATGTTGAAAGTGTAGACGAAGCAGCTATTCGCAATGAACTTGACCGTATTGCCAGTGGTACCACTAGCCTTGCCAACATACCGGCCGTCGGTCAAGTGAAACAAAAGTAGAAAAGTAGAAAAGATGAACAGTTCGTTGCAGTCTGAGCCTCTCACCCTCGCATTGGCGGCAAAAGAAGCAAAATTACTGAAAGCTCTAGCAGGTTTCGATAGTTTGATCGTGGCTTATTCAGGTGGTGTAGACAGCTCCACTCTGGCTCATTATGCTCGCGTTGCTCTCGGTGAGCGGGCGCGCATCGTCATTGCCATTTCGCCCAGTCTGGCAGCCACTGAACTGGCAGATGCCCGCAAACAAGCCGCCGTAGCCAATTTTAATTTGATTGAAATTTATACAGATGAAGTCGATTCGAGCGACTACCGTGCTAACGATAGTATGCGATGTTTTTTTTGCAAAAGCACTTTGTTTGCAGTGCTCGAGACTATGCGAAACAATAATGGCATGGCTGCCATCGCCTATGGTGCCAATCTGGATGATTTAAATGATTATCGCCCTGGTCATCAGGCCGCCAAACAGTATGGCGTAATTGCGCCATTGATTGACGCCGGTTTGAGTAAGGCCGATATCAGGATGCTCGCGCGCAAAGAGGGTTTGCCTTCTGCAGACAGGCCTCAGGCCGCTTGCCTTTCGTCAAGGTTTGCTGAGCACACCTATATCACTCCCGAGCGGCTGGCTCTGGTTGATATGCTCGAGCAAGTGGTGCGCTCATTCAATTTTGATCAGGTGCGCGTGCGTTATCTCGCTCTTGGTGACGATGTTAAACTGTCTGTAGAAGTTGGCGCAGACCAGGTTGATCGTTTTAAAAACGAAGATGAATTAGAACAAAATCTATTGGCCGCTCTTTTTGCGCGGGCGGGAGCGGCTCAAGCGAGAATCAGTGCCATAGAGATTGACCAGGAAGGTTACAAGCAGGGTAAAGCGGCACGATAGGTTTCAAAAAATGGAGCGAAAATCTATAGAGGATCTTCTCACCTCGGTGGCTCAAGGTCAGATTTCTATAACCGATGCCTGCGAACGGTTGGCCGTGTTGCCTTATCAAGATCTTGGTTTTGCCAAAATCGATTCGCATCGCGCGCTCAGGCAAGGATATCCGGAAGTAATTTTTTGTCCAGGCAAAACTCCAGAGCAGATTGTAGAGATTGCGCGCAAATTGCGAGCGCTCCATCCGGCGGTTATCGCTACTCGAGCAGAGCCTGCTCAGGCCGCTTCAGTTTTAGACTTGTGGCGTACTGATAATAATGATGTTGCCGATCTTGGCGATTTTGGCGACTGCGAATATTTAGAACAGCCCAAATCTATTGTTTTTGGCCAGCTACCGCCGCAGAAGAAAAACGCTCCCTCTGTAGCAATTATTACAGCGGGCACCGCTGACATTGGTGTGGCTGAAGAGGCGGCACTGCTGATCGTGGCAGCTGGTTATCCGGTCAGCTGCGTCTATGATGTGGGAGTGGCAGGTGTGCAAAGGTTGTTTGATAATCTGGCGCTTTTGCGCCAGTCACACGTCACTATTGTTGTGGCCGGAATGGACGGAGCTCTAGCGAGCGTTGTCGGCGGTTTACTGGAAAAGCCTGTGATTGCCGTGCCGACATCTATAGGCTACGGCAGCAGCTTTGGTGGTGTGGCCGCCTTACTGAGTATGCTCAATAGCTGCGCCGCCGGCCTAACCGTAGTCAATATCGACAATGGATTTGGAGCGGCAATGGCAGCTCTGCGAATTTTGGCCAGTAATAAATCAGAATAGACCTTGCGAGATTACACCCTTCTCAAAAGTAATAAATCTCACATGAGTTCAACTAAAAGACAAATTTTAATCGCGCTAAGCGCTTTGGCTTGTTTAGCCGTCGTTGATTGCAAGGCCTTCGAACAAAATAGTGATGGTATTTCAACTCTAAAGATAGTTTCGTTTGAAGAGTGTATTCATCCAATTCTAGAAATTAAGAGCGGCGAGCATTTGCCTGAACGAAAACTACCAGTTCTTCAGTTTTCCGAGCTAAATGATTTCCGAGGGCCGAACTGGATTCAGAACACGAAGCAGGCATTCTTAGGTGAGGAAACACAAGCGGCTCAGTGGCTGTGTGCACGCAGCGTGGGACGAGATACTGAGTCGGTAAAAATGCTTGCAGGCATCCCCCAGTTTGAGGGGGTGGTGAACAGTAATTCTAATCTAGGCAATAACCTGCTGATCGGTGATAGTTTATGGTTCTACAACTTTGGCTTGAACAGGATCCAGGCTAGATTTGTGTTTCGCGAAGGTCGGTGCATATTAGCAACAAGAGTAGCTTGGGATACTATGCTGTCAAAAGTTGCTAAGCTGATCGACCATCAGCAAGCAAAAAGTTCATACCATCCAATTCTACACATAAGGAGCGGGCAAAAAGTTGACAAAAAGTGGCTCAACAATGCTGCTTTCTTGAAGTTAAACCGATATTCGCCTCCCAACACTCAAGGCATGTGGCGAGATTATTTTTGGTTTGAAGAAGTGAAGGCTGCAGTTAAATTTTCAGTGGTTGCTCGAGGAAAGACGAAATCAGAGATTGTCAGATTGGGAGGCCCTCCCGATTTCCAAGGCAAAGGGGTGTCGGTCTGGAAATTTGCAAATCAACGGCAAGAACTTTGGCTTTATTCATTTGGTGGATCCAACATACCAGTTCGTTTGGCATTCGATGGGGCGATTTGTTTGAAGGGTGAAATTTATCCTCTAACCGAACACGAACTATACGCTAAATGGCGAATTAAAAAAATTACGACTTCCGCCGTAGGCAGCACCTTGTCTGCAATTATAAAAGAACATGGACATCCAGCTTCCTTTGTATTCGCTCCTGCTTCCAGAACTGATATCAAAACGATCACTTATAAACCTGGCAACAATAGTCCTTCCGTTACTCTTTCCTTTATCAATGGCCGATGTCATAAAACTTTTGTAGATGATGGACTTATCGCAAGATAGCTAAATCAAGCTCCGCTGATTACTGTTTGTTGCCGTAAAAATTATCGGTTGTTAGAGTCCTGGTTGCGTAATCGTTTAACGGCGAATACATATAGGTATGACCCTCTCCGTCGGTTCCGTCAAATACAAACACTTCGTAAGCGCTGTTAATTGCCCAGGCATAACCTCTTCGGTTAATCGCGGGAATAATGTCAGCATCTCTGTCAAATCCTGATCGGCCCTTGGCTGCAAAGTAGTGCGTCATCAGCACACTTGCGCCTATCGAGACCGGTCCAATGTGAATTTCGCTTTGTGATGTACTGGGCGCACGGTGCCAGATACCAGAACTATAGTGTCCTCCTCGCTCATAGTGATTTCGGTCTTCTGATTGTTCGTATAAAAGTGCGATAAGTTTTCTAATAGCGGTACCGTCTGGGCTACGGTGAGCATAGTCCTTCATGAAAATGTCAGGCGATTCTGCCAGTACATACCAAGTCATTGTGTTTGGGTTTATGTCCTTTGCTAACACCTTTCCTGTCGCTCCGTTGAGAAAATTTTCAGGACGTTGCGAATTGACAGCCAAATTATGTGCCTGCCGTAACTTTTTGCTCCACTCGCCGCCGGGGTTATCCCCATCAAGCCACTCTGCACTACCGGAACTGCCACCAGAGATACTACCGTAACTTGACCCATAGCCATCGCCGAAGCTGCCACTATTACCAGAATCCGCGGAGAGGCCTAATAGGTCTTTTAAGACCAATGGAGCATTATGGACATAGTTGTAGAGATGCATTCCGCCATCGAAACCCAACGGTTCTGGCTGTAAAAACCGTCCAATTTTTGTTGAATACATTCGCATTTTGTAATAATATAGACCGGTTTCAGCATCGTATCGCTGTCCAGTATAACCATGGGTGGTGCCTGTCAAAGCCGCGGATTCACCAAAGGCACCATATTTGTACCTGTTAACAACGACTCCACTTGAATTAGTTGTTGCAATCACTGAGCCCTGATTGTTGTTATGATAATAAGTTTTGGTGCCAGCGCTTGAAACTTGAATTAGAACTTCATCCATGCTGGAGCCATAGACATACCGATTTTGCAGAGTGAGGGCTGTGCCGTCGTAATCGGCAAGGCGCTGGAATCCAGAGTAATAGAAATTGGTTTTCACCGCTCCAACAAGTTTCTGCACCTGGCGCAACAACGGATCGTACAAATAAGTCGCAATGGTGCTTGTTCCGGCCGCATTCTTTACCTGAGTGAGCATATTTTCTGCATTAAAAATGAATGTAAATGAGCCGTCATGTGTGAGACAGCCATTTAAGTCGAAAGTTTGCGCAACACCGCCTACGGTGCCATACTGATTTAAATTGTTCGCGGTGGCATAAGTTGAAGTGCCAGAGGCAGCAGGGTGCCACATAAACTGGTTGTCAGTCACAGATTGGCTACTCATCTGGCCTACCGTGTCAAACCCATATGAGAAAGTTACGTTAGATCCGACAAATGCCTGGGCAATGCTTGTCAAATTATCGTCGTATTGGAACCCGTAGTCAGTGGTGGTGCCGTTTTCATAGATAATTTTCTTCCGTCTTGAAAGCTGATCGTACTGTAGTTGAATGGCGCTCGTGCCAGCTCCGTTTAGTTTAATATCTGTCAAGCGATTAAGCTGATCATAAACGCGATCAACGAAGTATGAACCGTCTGGATACGTCGTCTTGGTAATATTGCCATTTGCATCTAAAATGTTGGTTACGGCTTTGCTGTCAGGGTATTGCTCCTTGTAAAACCTGTTAGCTGTGTCATAAAATCGCTGGTAGTTGCCAGTGCCAAAAGCAGAACCACTGAGATTAATATTCGTGGTCCGGCCAGCCAAATCATAAGTATTTGTCACGGTCCAGGTGGTGGCGTCATCGGTGACAATTTTTGTCTTTACCCGATTTAATTGGTCGTATGTAAAATCAGTCTTATACCGATGGATAGGCGCTACCGTGTCATCTTTTCTCGTTAAAACTGTGGCCGGATTACTGTTTGCGTCGTAGCCGGTGACTTGCTCAAAAGTACCATCCGGATAAATAGTCTTGCTCGCTCTGTCGAATCCATCCCAGGTGAAAGACGTTGTGTTATTTCGTGCATCTTTTATGCTGAGCAGTTTGCCATTGTCTGAGTAAAGAAGAGTTTGGCAGATGGTCAAACTTGGATCTTGCACTGTGTAAACACGGCTCAGATCATCATAGACTTTGGTCACCACGTGGCTTACGTGGTCTGTCACCGTCGAAAGCCTTTTCATGTTGTCGTAGACAAAAGTCGTGGTGTGGCTCAGTGGATCAACGGTAGTGAGCAGCAAACTTTCTGCCGAGAATGTTGCGGTAGAAGTTTGCCAGGGTGTGATGACATCTCCAGTTTGCCGCTCAAGTTTGGTCTTGTTACCGTTATCATTGTAGCTAAATTTTGTGATGTAATTAAATGGCGCTGGCGCAGTGGTTTGAGTTACCCTGCGCAAAACATCAAAGGCTACGGTCAGGGTGTTTCCGCGCGGGTCTTGCAAGGTAGTGCAATTGCCTACAGAATCGTAGCCAAAGTTGGCCGTCAAGTTAAGCCTTCCCGTACCAAAATCTTGCACAACGCTGGTCAATTTTTCGGTTAACGTGTCATAAATATTTTTGACGACAATGCCCAGTGGGTCGCTCACTGTGAGCACTTGTCCTCGGACATTGTAAGTCATCGAAACCGTGGAAGTGCCCACACCAGTCACCGCAGGTGATACTATGCTCAGCAAATTGCCGTTAGCAGCATCATAATTGAGCGTGGTGATGCGGCCGACCGGATCTTGAGATGTTTTGAGCTTATTCGAGGTGGTGTCGTATGTAAAATTAGAGACAATGTTGGCCAGACCAGAGCCCGATTTCGCCACAGCAGTAGTTTGCGTGAGTAAATTGAGGCTGTTGTAAACCATGGTAGTGTAGTTGCCTTCCGGAGCGTTAGCACGAGTCATTCTTCCTCTGCCGTCAAAAACAGCAGTGGAAATTTTGCCCAGCTGATTTATTTTCTTAACAGCGTTGCCATTTCCGTCAAAGTAAAGAATGCTTTTCTTGCCATTAGGGTCAATCTCCTCAGTTCTTGAACCTGCAAAATAATATTGCCAGAGGTTCGAGTTTGCATCGCGCTGCTCTTTAACCCGGCCGAGCGAATCAAAAACGTTAGTGGCGACCGCAGTGGTTGGAAAGGCCGCTTTGAACAGCTTGATCATGCGGCCAGGAATATCGTACTGGTAGGTCCAGTTTTTGCCATTGGGGTCAGTGACCGACGTCAGGTTTGCCGTGGCAGTGTCGATGGTGAAAGAGACGCTGCGGCCGGTACCATCAGAAACACTCGCGAGCATGTTGGCATTGCCGCTGTTCTGATATGTCAAAGTCAGGGTGCGACCCAGGCCATTTGTGACGCTGGTCAATTTAGCATAAGCGTCATACCCAAAAGTTACTGTAATGCCGCCCGGGTGAACGATCGTGCCGATATGCCCGTCTGAGTTGTAGTTAAATCTAACGCCTGTCTGTGAGGTGTAAACGAAGTTTCCGCTGACGACAGCGAGCGTGCCTCCGTCAGCACCGGGGCTGGTGTACGTTCCGTTTGGCTGCTTGACGAAAGTGCGTGAGTTAAAGCCTTCCTGCAACGAAACAACGTTGTCCGAGAGATTATCCACAAACCACTGATTAGCCAGCGCACAAGTGATGTATTTATCAAATGGCTTGGTCAGGTCAGTCTGGAGGTCATACGTAACAAAAGCTTCGACAATGGTGCCAGCTGCGCCGAGGACAGTTTGACCGCCCATTCCGGCAAATCCATCGGTGTCACGACCCGCGTAGATTTGGTAGTTGTGTCTCCAACCACGGCCGATGGGGCCATGCTGGTCCGATGCGCCCGAGTTGTAACTGCGCGAGAAACCCAAGCCATAGGGGAATCCAGCACTGCCAACGGTGATATCCGTAGCATCGAGCAAGTATGCTCCAGAAAGGAGGTCAATTGGCTCTGGTGAGGTAAATCTTCCTGTTCTAGAAGCGCCATAGCCTCCTTCACTGCTCGCGGCAAAACCTGAGGCACCTTTTCTGATTCCTCCCCAACCATAAGATGGTTTGGGAATCCAGCAGATGCACTGACCGTTCCAAGGTCCGCAAACAGACGCGTTGTATGCAACCTGTAGCACCGCACAGTCTGGCGGGGGGAAAGTTCCCGTAATGAAAACGTTCCAATTCTGTTCCGTCCACATGTAAGTTAACGCGGCAAGGTTAAATGCCATAGCGGCGCTGCCGCCTTTGAGGCCACCGCCGATGATACCGTACGTGCCGTAGTTTGGGATGGCATAATAGCCAAGCCCGGTCCAGCTACCGATAGTGATCTGACCATTCTCTGGCAGCCCTACGCGATAGCCGTTGTTGATGTACCAGTTTTCAATGTCGGTTTTGTCACCGGCCGAATAGTTGAACAAGTTTGGTTTGACGTTAGTCAGCCAGTTGGCAGTTTTAGCGTCGTAGATTTTCTGACCGAGGCTCACAGCCTTGTCGATAATCGAGGTCGATGCAACTCCAAGCGACGCCTGGAATTCACGAATCACTTGTGCTTCCAGAGCAACGCCGTGCTGAGCAAGTGCAGTGTCGTTTGCCTGTTGCTGATTATAGTTGTTATCGAGCGCAGAACTGGCCCAGGTGATTGCACCAATGTCGGTGAAGGCAGTGTCGAACCAACCAATCAAGCCGCACTGGTGGTGCATTACTGAACTACAGTTACTTAACCGGTTGGTAATGTCTGCCATGCGCGAGAGCATACTGTCCATTGTCCGCCATGTCTGGGCCATGGTCTCGCCGATCATTGGCTCACCGGTGCGAGATGCAAACGAAGCTTCCAGCGCCTTGATTTTCTTGCCGTGAATAGCAGTAGCGCTCGGCGACAAGTTGCCCCAAGAGTTGCAGAGCAAATAAGGCTTTTCTGCCCAAACTCTCTGCCAGACATACTGGTCTGCAAAGCCGCTGGCATAGGGGTGAACGATGTCGAAGAGCACCGAATTCCAGGTGCCCACGCCTTGAGCCGAACTGGTAGCGATGAGCGCACCATCAAGGCGCAACTCGCCCTGGCGACTGCCATTGAAAGTCAGCGTCAGGCGCTTACCGGCTAGATCATGGCTGTTGAAAGTAGTATCGATGGTATCATAAACGATGTGCATCGTGGCCTTGTAGGCCTGCGGAATGCTCGTCCATGTGGTAACTCTGTCGACCCGGACTTTTTGGACGGGTGGTTAGCCTGCCGAAGAGGAGTTGCGGCGTTATTCTGAATGATGTTGCGCCCGCCATGGACATCGTCCATGGCGGCGGCGTGGTTGTTTGTCTTGATCCAAGTAACCAGGTTTGCCGTCATGATGGCCAGATCCGCGCGAATATTCGTGCGGTTCATGTCCTTGACGTAGTCGGCATTGACCGTAGCACCAGTCTTGGCACGCGTTATAAACGTCGACGCGTTGTAACCCATGGCCGTGGCCAGGTTAATCTTGGTCTTGGTTGTGTATGTTTTCTGCGAAGCATCGAAAACAAAGTTGGTGCCGCCGATGTTACAGAGCACCCAGCAGTGGCTGAATTCAACGCCATCGGTGCCGGAGATATTAACCACCGAAGTCGGCACGCCGGAGTTCGCCAAATAGTTGTTTGCGGCCCAAATATTTGTCGGGTCGGTGCCAAGCCAGGCACCAGCCTGAGCTGCGGTCATGCGCAGAGTGCCAAATTGATAATCGGCGGTGTAACCAGCCTGACGCAGAAGCTGGATCATCAAATCTGCCTGGTCAAAACTGTTGCCAAAACCGTCAATAGTGGCTCCCAGTCCACCTTTCTGGCTTCCATAGCTGGGTAGGTTTTCTATATTATTGTAGACCCATTCGTAAATAAGGTCGACGTTGCCCTTGAGAGCGCGAGACAATTCCACAATAGAAGCTGGCCCCCCGACAGTGTTACCGGCAAAGCCAGATGCAATCGATTTTACTGAAGGAGTCGATGCTGAAAGTTCAACATAGATGTTATCGGGAAGCGGCTTCTTTCAATTTGCCGGCGGGTAGAATCGACATCAACACCTTGTTGAGGCGCAGTGGCAAGCCATCCGCCTGGCTGAAATTTTTGAGGCGGCACCGCGCGCGGTGCTAGGTCCACGGAAGGAGATTCCGTATCTTTAGCTGCAATTTGAGCCATGTGACTTTTGTCTGCGCTGAATTCCTTGACCAGATCTACTGGACCAGGAGTGACTTTGTCACCGCAGTCGGCACAGTCGCTGCCCTTTTTTTCATCGAACAAATTGCGCTGCTCTGTTTGCCCGGTGTTTTTGTCAGGCTTCGATAAATTTTCCTCTTCGGGAAAATTGTCAGCGGAATCATCATCTATATCAGGCATTGTGTTTACCGTTATTTTTCTTTGCTGAATGTTATACTTGAATTGAAACTAAGTTAGTGATGGCTAACAAGCACCTGAGCAAGTGGCGACCACAGAAGTTCGATTTCCGGCTGCATCATAATAGAAAGTTACCAGAGTTGCGTTTGCGAATAAAATCGTTTTTAGTCTGCCTAAATTGTCCCACGTGTAAATTGCGCTATCTGCTGGCATAGCGAATCTCCTCTATCTAATTATCAACTATGCACCAAAGGTGGTGCCCTCAAGTTGTGCAGTTTCTTGGAAGGCAACCCTAGTTATTGAGGGTCTTTGCGTCGTACTTTCTTGCAAACATGATGGTTTGTAGGGTTTGTACCTCTATTATGATACAGCGTGATGACATTGAGTCGGTTGGGCAAATGGCTATATATCCATGCTCGCTAACACATAGCTTAGCTAACTCTATTAGAATTTTTCGCCCGGTTTTGGTTTAGCCGGCAGTTTGGTATCAGACTTATCGGGGCTGATGATAATCGCGCCCGGCAAAGGCACCTGAGTCGAAGTGCTGCTTTGGGCAGGATTGAGGTCAGGATAGTGACCAATAGTGACCGAGACTTCTTTGATGGTGGTGCCGCGTAAGAGTGTAAATTTAACAGTGTCATTGACCTTGCGAGAGCGCACAGTTTCTTGCACGTCTTTAGGTGAGTGAATGACTTTATTGCCTTCCAACTTTTGAATAATATCGCCTGGTTCAATACCGGCTTGTTGAGCCGGCGAATTTTCATAGACTTTGCTTATGAACACGCCTCTGGTGTTGAGAGGCAGGTTAAGGCTTTTGGCGTGCATTTCATTTAATTCGCTCATGCCAATGCCGAGCCAGGGTCGGCTAATCGAGCGGTGGTTAATCAAGTCGTCTGCAACGCTGCGCGCTAAGTCAATAGGAGTAGAAAAACCAATATTCTGCGCGTCGGCTTGCATAGCGGTATTGACACCAATGGCTTCGCCGCGCAAATTGAGTAGCGGACCGCCGGAGTTGCCCGGATTGATGGCGGCATCGGTTTGAATAAAGTTGGCGTTGCCCGTATTAGGATTAGCAATGGTGCGGCCAACAGCCGAAATTATTCCCAGAGTAACAGTGTGATCAAAACCGAGCGGTGAGCCAATAGCAATGGCAAATTCGCCCGGACGTAGCTTATCGGAGCTGCCCATTTTTAGTGCAGGTAAATCACTAGCTGAAATTTTCAGTACTGCCAGATCAGAAAAGCTATCGGCACCAACCACATCAGCGTGGAATGAACGCTTGTCTGTCAGACTGACTCTAATGTCGCTGGCCCCTTTGACCAGGTGAGCATTGGTCATAATATAACCGTCAGGACGAATGACAAAACCAGAGCCGGTGGCGCTGGCTCGCTTTACTTTTGGTGCATAGCGAGGCACCGGATTCGATGGCGAAACTTCGCGACCGTTATAGAAAAAGCGAAAATTGCCGTTGCCGAAATTTGGCAAATCGAAAAGATCCAAATTGGGCATGCCGTTGGCACCTGACTCATCTTTGCGGCGAATTTCAATATTCACCACAGATGGTGCTGCTTCTTCAGCAATGTCGGCAATGGTGTCTGCGGTAAATGGGCCACCATGATTAACAGCCAGAGCTGGAGCGTCTTTCAGCGCTAACAACCGATTGCTATTGATACTACCTTTATTTGATTTGGAATTAGCAACTAAGCTGGCCGAAGGATATTGCACCGCAGTCACTGGGCTCACCGGCCCCATACTGTTCATTTCGCTTATGGCCCAAACAAAGCCCCCGAGAGGTAAAAGGGCGGCCAGGGTGATACCTGTGTAGCAGTTATTACAGCCGCCCCACATAAACTTTGACATTATTTGCGGCCCATTCCCAACTGTTGTGCGTTTTGATAAACCTTGCCTTCAGTCAAAATCGAAGGGGCGATAATCACTTCGACTTCTTTCATTTCAGTCAAATTAGAGGCACCAAGAGTGGCCATGCTGGTTTTCAATGCTCCAGTCAAATTTTGGGTGCCGTCGTCAGTCAGGGCAGGTCCATGTAAAATGCGCTCGAGCGAAACTGTGGTTCCAACTTTAATGCGGGTGCCGCGTGGCAGTACCGGGCTTGGTGTGGCCATTCCCCAGTGAAAACCGTGACCTGGCGCTTCGGTAGCTCGGGCAAAAGGCGAGCCGATCATGACCGCATCGGCTCCACATGCCAGGGCTTTGCAAATGTCTCCGCCGGTGACCATGCCTCCGTCGGCAATCATTGCTGGTCTTGCTGGTCTGGCTGATTTATCAGCGTTTGCCCTCTTTTCCATAAAAGTAGCTCTAGCGGCGGCACAGTCAGCAATGGCAGTCGCCATCGGCACGCCGATTCCCAGCACAGAGCGTGATGTGCAGGCCGCACCAGGGCCGATACCGACCAATATTCCGGCTACTCCTGTTTCAAGTAATTCTAAAGCGGTTTTGTAAGTGACGCAGTTGCCAACCACCACTGGTGCACCAAGTTCGCTGACAAATTTAGCCAGATTGAGGCTAGGCATACCATTTGCCGAGCGGTGTTCAATGCCTGTTACTGTTGACTGTACGAAAACGATGTCACAACCTGCGGCTACAGCCACGGGGCCATATTTTTCAGCAAAATTAGGGGTTATAGAAACTGCGGTGATAGCGCCGCTCTTTTTAATATCTTCGATGCGCTTTTGAATCAATCTGTCTTGAATAGGGGCTTTATACAGCTCCTGCATTACTTCCACAAAAGAGTCTTTATCGCATTTGGCGATTTTTTCGTAAATTTCTTCAAGATTTTCGTAACGAGTTTGAATGCCCTGCAGATTAAG
>Ga0209181_10000302_pt1 | contig 92747 bp, 71 predicted proteins | sample MAT05_FD_187208 | JGI IMG/M metagenome (GOLD analysis project Ga0209181, IMG submission 187208) | Freshwater microbial communities from Lake Fryxell liftoff mats and glacier meltwater in Antarctica - MAT-05 (SPAdes) (version 2) | ecosystem: Environmental > Aquatic > Freshwater > Ice > Liftoff...
AAGTGAAGCAGATAAGCAGCTTACTGAAAAATTGAAGCAAGGCGCAAAATTACTGGATCTTCATATACTGGATCATTTAATAATAACTCCTGAAGGGTATTATTCTTTTGCGGATGAGGGTTTTATATAGGGCCTATCAAACTATAAAAACAAAAAAGAGGCAAGTTTTAACACCTGCCTCTTTCAATTCATCTGTGACTTTCACTTGTTTCAAAAATCTGTTGCATTTCTGCTGCATTTTTCATGAACTACCTCATTTTACTGAGGTTTTTTTGATCCCGCTGGGATTACATGGATGGAGGAGCGGTCTCCTTGTGAAGTTGGACTTCCTGCAAAACATGCCATTATTACAACTTTGCTATTAGCTGACAGGTTCCTTGATTATACCCATTAATTTGTTAGTACTATAATTATTATTGTGAATTGGTGTTGAGCCTATTTTGAAATATCAAATTTATTTATTGAAGAATTACTTTCTTCACCACCTGTTGTTGCACACTCTGCCACACAACAATATAAATGCCCGTTTCCACCTGTAATGGAATGTACTGGCTTACAAAAGAATTCTGATAGATAATTTTGCCCTGTGCATCATAGATGGATACTTTAGATGTTGCATCCGGAATCATATCAATAAAAATCTGGCCGTTCATGGCAACAATCGTAACGTTGTTGTTTGCATTCGCTTCAATTCCAAACGTATTAAAATTATAAATAGAAGAATTTGCAGTACAGCCATTTCCTCCTGAAACTACTACCGTATAATTTCCATTTCCCGTTACCGTATAATTAGAACTGTTGGCTCCGCTAATCGGAGAACCATTTAAATACCATTGGTATGATGTGTATCCTCCGCCAACCGATAAATCATTTCCTGTTTGAATAATCGTTGGTGTTGTGGGTAACGACAAAATAGTTAATGTAACTCCATTGCTTGTGTAAACACAGCCAGTGGAATCAGTAACGTCAACAAAATAAGTTCCAGCAGTATTAATAATAGAATTTTGTGTTGCATCAGAGTTACTCCATAAATAGGAAGTTGCACCTGCAGGCAATGCTGTAAATGTTACAGAATTACCACCGCAAACTGAAGTATCACCCGGATTAATTACTGCACTTGGAATATTACTTAAATAAATACTATCTCCAATTCCAAATGTTCCTACGTTTGTAATTCCACTGTAGGTAACTATGTTTGGGTTAATGCTATTTACATTTGTTGGGCAGTTATCCATTTCTACATAGTTAGATCCATTGTGCCAAATCCCTACTGCATAAGGTTGAACAAAGTCAATGGCATTTTTCGAATCGTTCCATTGCATAGAAACTCCCAAATTATTTCCTCCTGCATTTTTATCATCAACAGAATAACTTAACAATGCAACGTGAGAAGTAATGGCCGTACCAGAAGAAGTTCCATCATCAGGTAAAAGATTCCATCCCTGCACATAAAATGTATCTGCTGCTCCAGTTTCAGTTATTGTAATTGGGAAATATTCTGTTCCATAACCCACATGAAATGTAAATGGAGTTGAATCCACTTTTCTTTGAATCACACCCGTGTTATTTGTCTCAAGAAATCCCATTGAATTTCCGGTATGGAAGGTATTATCTGAAAGAAGAAGATTGTTATCATCTAAATAAATAACTCCGCTGGTCATTTCTAATGTATCATTTACCCAAACAATGTCGGCTAAAGTAACGTCGGCACTGTTCGATACCTCCAAATTATTCATATTGGCAGACGACCCTCCCATAGTTTGAGGATTGTCACCATTCATTACCATAAAACCATTACCATTTATTGATTGATTGATTACCGCATCGCCTTTAATCTCAATAGCAGAGCCTCCGTTGATCTGCACGGTACCTTCCGTATAAAAATATCCCTGAGCAGAGCCAAGAATGGGACATAAAATCAATAAACAAATAAAAAGAGGTTTGGCCATAAACTTTTAAATACAATCTTTAAATTTACAAAAAATATCCATCCGTTTGAAACAAATCTTCTTTTTTTTATCGATTACCCTAAGCCTTGTAGGCTGCGGTATGATGGGGAAACCCAATACAAAGGTTGATCCAGTAAACGAAAAGGCGTATGTTTATCTGCCAACCAATGTCCCTATGGATACCCTTCTGGCGGCCATTCAAGTTCCGGGTGCCATCATCGATTTTGCTTCTTTTGAAAAAGCAGCGAGATCTACCGAATTGGATAAAAAGTATCGTCCCGGAAAATATAAGTTGCTAGATAACATGACCAACAAACAACTTATTCAACTTTTTACCAAAGGAAAAAGAGAAGAAGTAAAAGTGAGTTTTCATTATGCCCGAACTCTAAATATTCTTGCCGGAAAATTAACCGGTAAAATTGAAGCAGATTCTGCCGACTTTGCAAAATTCTGGAATGATACAGCTAATATGAAAAAGTTGTATGGTGTGGATGCTGCAAATATCTCGGCGATATTTATTCCAAACACCTATAATTTTTATTGGAGTACCGATGCAAAAGAGTTTACAGATAAAATGTTTAAGGAGTACGAAAAATTCTGGACAGATGATCGCAAAGCAAAAGCAAAAAAAATAGGTTTAACGCCTTCAGAAGTAATTACACTTGCAAGTATTGTTCAAAGTGAACAAACAAAATATGCTGACGAATGGCCCATCATTGCAAAATTATATTTAAATCGTTTAAATTCCGGAATGATGTTGCAGGCAGATCCAACTGTGATCTATGCAATGGGTGATTTTACAATTACTAGGGTTTTAGAAAGACATTTAACCACGGAGTCACCTTATAATACTTATTTGCACACCGGCTTGCCTCCGGGACCTATCATGGTTACTGAACCTGGATGTATTGATGCGGTTTTAAATCCTGATGACAATGATTTTATCTTCATGTGTGCCAAGGAAGATTTTAGTGGTAGGCATAATTTTACTGCTTCGTATTCGGAACATGAACGGAATGCTTCGAAGTATAGAAAGGCGCTGACTATTTGGGAGAGAGAGAATAAATAGGGTAGTTATAAGGCTTTTCACAAGTCCAGCCCCCTCGGTGGCGAATTCTGGTCGGGTACTTTAACAAGTAATCTTTCTGCGTTATAGAGCATTGTTTAATTAATTGAATCCTAAAATCCCTAAATTTGCATATATACTAGACTGTATGAAAACAACTCATCTAGCTTTAATTTTTTTTTGGATTTTTAATTCGATTTTAAGAGGACAACAATCATTTCAATCAAATGATTTCAAAATTGGTCATTGGAGTATGAGTATGAAGTTTTCTGGTTCCTGGGATTGTAATGCAACAAATTTATTAGTCGTTGAAATCCCAACTTATGTTGGGTATCCCTCATCAAGTTTGAATGTCCTTGCTCAAAAAGGATTCAACATTATTATGTACCCTTCTAATTCTGGAGATAATTTTACCGCTAGTATGATTAGATTAGTAAAAAATAATGGGATGCAAATTCTATTGGGATTGCCTAGTTGGTATAAACCTACAGTGACCACAACAAATTATACATATAATCCGCCATGCATAACTCCATACTCATACTCCAATGACCAAATTCTGAAATTCAGATGAAATTGATAACATCTATAATTTTAATATTCCAGAACCTTTTAATTAATTGTTTATCTAATAAATCACAAAATGAAAAAGGTTGAATTTTCAGAAAGGGAAATAAAAGTTATGAAATTGATTTGTCGGGAATACAGAAATGAGGAAATTGCAGAAAAACTCGGGCTAAGTGTTAAAGCAATAGATATAACTAGAAAAGACCTTTTCAAAAGACAAAATCCACACAATAGGCAAAAGGCAATCCAATTTCGCTGATTTTTACGTTGCAGTCTGATTTTACATTCGTCACCGCTATTTTTTTTACCACGGAGGACATTGAGACACCGAAGGTGGACTATCCACGTAAATAGAATGCCCTGACGACAGAATGAAGTGACATCATATCATTTTGATTAGTGCCAATCTGCGGGAAATTTTAGAACTTCACGCTAACAATCGAACCCGTTTTCAAATCAATGATTCGCAACGCATCGGACACCGAAAACGAAGGAGCCTTCTCTGTATTGATAACACCACAAATAATTAAGTAACTATCGGTGGCGATTGTGAAATTTAATTTGAAGCTCATCAAGGCATCTGTTTGCCATAATTTTTTTCCGTTCAGGTCAACTCGTGTAATCAGGAGTTTTCCTTTGTTACCAATAACGTCTCTGCTAAAGATGATGTATCCTCCCGGGTTTTTTAGTTGTTGAGCTCTTCCCGTTTTAAAGTTTTGCATGATTGCTCCCTGCAAATATCTTTCGCTGGTAGCTTCTTCCGTTTTTACAGCTATGAATCGATCATAACTCGAATGTGATTCTTTGTTGGGTTCAATTTTTATTTTATATAACTTCACCTTATCAGATTCAGAACCGATGGAAGAAAAATTAGAAAATTCAAAATTCTTATCATCCGGTTCTTCTTTGGCCATTAGGTATCCGTATCCTTCTACAGTATCTTGCATGATTACCCAATCTCCAATATCGGAACTCGACCAGGCACTAAAGTCTTCCAAATCTCTTTTTAAATCCTGTTGTGCATCAAATAATTCTTTGGCATCTCGTTCAACATCTTGAATAGAATCTCTTATTTTATAAAGAGCCTCACGTTTATAAGACATTGCGTCATAATTTTTATAATTATTTGCTTGATAATACACCGCGTTTAACGAATCTATTCTTTTGCCTATAGCTACTTTTTCTTTTTCAAAGTTTTTACTGAACTCTTCAAAGGAATTTTCTTTTTCATCTATTAGCTCCGCATGAAGGTCATTCAGCATCAACCTGTATTTATCTCCATCCTGAGCGGTAATGGTTATATAACCTAAATTGATATGTGGATCATAATATTGATCTTCTGTTGGCATTTTTCCTTTAAGTTCAGGATTTTTATTTTCTATATCTTCAATTTTAACGACCTCCTTAAGAGTATTCATGTCGTAGGCCCTTATATAATTGGCATAAATCCACATTTTATCTTTGTATCCACCATAACATTGCAACGACCCTTTTTTAATTTTTCGGTGATTCATTAATTTGGTTTTCTGAGTGACCTTACCGGTAGCCAAATCAATTTTTTCTAAATAATAGGTGGTGCTTTGTGAAATATGTGTGATGCCATTTTCCTGCGAATAATTATTTGTCTTGCTATACGACTTTACAATCACCAATGATTTTTGATCTTCGGTAACTCCGGGCCATCCTGTTGTTCCAAAGCTATCATACTTCTCCAGACAACTTCTCATTAGGAAAATAAATCCCAGAACCATACCTCCAACGATTACAATTAACCATAAGAAGGTACCAATTCCACATCCTAAGACTTTCTTTTTGGGTTCCATAGTACTGATTGATTAGTTAGAGTAAATATAAGGATTTGTGGATTATTACAATTATATAATGTTAGTGCCGAATATGGTTGCGGGCTCCTTTTGTTTGTTTATGTCTTTAGATGCAATCTACAGACAGCTTACTACTCCGAATTAACAAAAAAACCGTCATGGTAATGAACGGCTCTATTAAAATATGGTTAATTAAATACTTAGTTTCCTATTACTCCTCTGCTAATAACGATTCGTTGAACTTCAGAAGTGCCTTCATAGATCTGAGTGATCTTTGCATCACGCATGAGTCTTTCTACATGGTATTCTTTTACGTATCCGTAACCTCCATGAACCTGAACGGCTTCGGTGGTTGTCCACATGGCAGTTTCGCTGGCAAATAGTTTAGCCATTGAACTTGCATGGTCATAATTCTGACCTTGGTCTTTTAACCAAGCAGATTTATATACAAGTAAACGGGAAGCTTCAATACGGGTTGCCATATCTGCTAACTTAAATGCGATAGCCTGATGTTCGGAAATTGGTTTGCCAAATGCTTTACGTTCTTTGCTGTATTGCAATGATAATTCATAAGCACCCTGAGCAATTCCTAATGCTTGTGCCGCGATACCAATACGGCCGCCTGCAAGGGTTTTCATAGCGAATTTAAACCCAAATCCGTCTTCCCCGATTCTATTTTCTTTAGGAACTTTTACATCCGTAAATTGTAAAGAGCAAGTATCACTTGCACGAATTCCCATTTTATTTTCTTTAGGACCTTTATTGAAACCAGCCATTCCCTCTTCAACGATCAAACAATTAATTCCTTTATGACCTTTTGAAGCATCTGTTTGTGCAATCACTAAATAGTATTTTGCATTTACACCATTTGTAATCCAGTTTTTAGTACCATTTAGTAAATAATGGTCACCCATATCAATGGCAGTTGTTCTTTGTGATGTTGCATCACTTCCTGCTTCCGGTTCTGATAAACAAAATGCACCTATGCATTCTCCACTAGCCAAAGGTCTTAAATATTTTTGTTTTTGTTCTTCTGTTCCAAAAGCTTCAAGTCCATAACAAACCAAAGAGTTATTTACAGAAACGACTACTGAAGCTGCTGCTTCTACTTTTGATAATTCTTCCATTACCAAAACGTAAGAGATCGCATCAAGACCAGCACCTCCATATTTTGGATCAACCATCATTCCTAAAAAACCAAGCTCACCCAGTTTTTTTACCTGCTCGGTTGGAAAAGTCATTTTGTCATCGCGTTCAATAACACCAGGGAGTAATTGCTCACGTGCAAAATCACGTGCAGCTTGCTGGATCATTTTATGCTCTTCTGTAAGTTCGAAGTACATGTGGAGGGGTTTAATTATTTATAATATTATTCAATTCGTTTTTATTTAAGTGGGTTTTCGGCTATTCTTTTAAAAAGGCAAATGTTGCTTCGCAACGCAAAGGGCAAATATTCGCTTCGCGAATGCAAAGGGCAAAAAATGCGAAATGTATTGCCTTTTGCGCCATGAAATGGCGTTTGCTTCTTGCCTTTTGAAAACAATGCCGATACAATGCCGACCACTTTCAAAATTAAGAACGATTGCTAAATAATTAATGCTTACTTTGTAATAGCGGGCTAAGATATGTGTTTTATCCTATTAAAGAAAATGGAGATTTACAAAGTTCTTGGAGTAATGAGTGGGACATCCCTTGATGGGTTGGATTTAGCTTATTGTAAGCTAGTTAAGGGCGGAAACTGGACTTATAAAATACTGTCAACTGTCACCATTCCATACTCCGAAAAACGTAAAAAAATCTTAGAGGCTGCCCATCAATTATCGGGGCAGGAACTCATTTCGCTACATGCCAAATTTGGAAAGTATATTGGCGAGGAGTGTAAAAAGTTTATTCGACAGCATTCTTTGGATGTAGACTTTATCTCATCACATGGTCATACCATATTTCATCAACCCAAAAGAGGGTTCACTTTCCAAATAGGAAATGGTGCAGATATTATGGCAGAAACTGGAATTCCTGTTGTTTGTGACTTCCGAACTCAGGATGTTGCTTTAGGAGGACAAGGAGCTCCTTTGGTTCCTGTTGGAGATCATTTTTTATTTGGAGATTATAACGCTTGTTTAAATTTAGGTGGATTTGCTAATATATCTACGCAAAAGGGAAAAAATAGTACAGCCTGGGACATTGGAGCTGTAAATGTAGTCTTTAATCATTTTGCAAAAAAATTAGGATCGGAGTATGACGAAGGAGGATCATTGGCACGTTCAGGTAAATACCATGAAAAGCTTTTTATGGATCTTCAAAAAATAGATTTCTATCAGGAACTTCCACCAAAGTCATTGGGAATTGAATGGGTTCACCAAAACTTATTTCATTTATTGGAGAAGTATACAATCCCTGTGGAAGATGTTTTGCATACGTATGCATTTCATATGGGGGAAATCATAGGAATGACTATTGATAAAAATCAGTCGCATAAAATTTTGATAACAGGAGGTGGAGCTTACAATGATTTTCTCATTGAAAAGATTAAAGAAAAAACGAAAGCAGAAATTATCATTCCCGATGATTCTACCATTCAATACAAAGAAGCCTTAATCTTTGCTTTTTTAGGTGTTCTAAAATGGAGAGGTGATGTAAACGTTTGGAAATCCGTTACCGGCTCCAAGGAAGATCATATCAGCGGAGTGATTTTTAAAGCTTAATAAGCAATCGCAAATAACACTCTTTGAGAAGAAGGGTTTCCAGTAAGTACACATTTTCCATCTTCTTTTTTATTATCCAATGGAATACAACGAATAGTTGCCTTGGTACTTTCTTTTATTTTCTCTTCAGTTTCAGGTGTGCCATCCCAATGTGCTGAAATAAAACCACCTGTTATCAACGCTGCTTTAAATTCATCCATGGTATTTACAACGTGAATATTTTCGTCACGAAATGTTTTTGCTTTGTTGAACAATGCAATCTGAACTTCATCTAATAAATTGTGAATGTAATTTGGAAGTCCGTCAACAGAAATAACTTCTTTGGTTTTGGTATCTCTGCGAGCCAATTCTACATTGTTATTTGCAAGATCACGAGGGCCAATTGCCAAACGAAGAGGAACTCCTTTGAATTCATATTCGGCAAATTTCCATCCCGGTTTGTATTTATCATCATCGTCAACTTTTACTCTGATGCCTAGTTTTTTCAATTCGATTGCAATTTCTTTTGCCTTTCCAACGGTAGCAGAAAACTCTTCATCGTTTTTATAGATTGGAACAATTACCACTTGAATAGGTGCTAATTTAGGAGGTAGTACCAACCCTTGATCATCACTATGTGTCATAACCAATGCACCCATTAAACGAGTACTCACTCCCCATGATGTTGCCCAAACAAATTCTTGTTTGTTCTCTTTGGTTATATATTTTACATCAAACGCTTTTGCGAAGTTCTGACCCAAAAAATGAGAAGTTCCTGCTTGTAATGCTTTTCCATCCTGCATAAGTGCTTCAATGCAATATGTTTCTAAAGCACCCGCGAATCTTTCATTGGGTGTTTTCACTCCTTTAATCACCGGAATTGCTAATGTGTTTTCAGCAAAATCGGCATATACACCTAACATTTTTTCGGTTTCTTCAATAGCTTCTTCAGAAGTTGCATGCGCTGTATGTCCTTCCTGCCATAGAAATTCAGCAGTTCTCAAAAATAAACGAGTTCTCATTTCCCAGCGAACAACATTTGCCCATTGGTTAATGAGGATAGGCAGATCACGATAACTTTGGATCCAACCTTTATAAGTGCTCCAAATAATTGCCTCAGAAGTTGGGCGAACAATCAGCTCTTCTTCTAATTTTGATTTTGGATCAACAATTAGTTTTCCCGGATTTTCAGGGTCAAGCATTAATCGATGATGTGTTACTACAGCACATTCTTTAGCAAAACCCTCAGCATGGCCTTCTTCCTTTTCCAAAAAACTTTTAGGAACAAATAGAGGGAAATAGGCATTTTCATGACCTGTTTCCTTGAACATTCCATCTAAAGTCTGTTGCATTCTCTCCCATATTGAGTATCCGTATGGTTTAATTACCATACAACCCTTAACGGCTGAATGCTCGGCCAGTCCTGCTTTTAGCACAAGGCTATTATACCATTGGCTATAATCTTCACTCCTTGTAGTTAATTTTTCCACTGAAATAAGGTATTTGGTACAAAATTTGACACTATTTTAACTCGGATACAAATGTAACAATAAGTATCTTAGTCCAATAAAATTAGGGAGTAAACCTCGCAGCATGGAAAAGGGAATCTGGCCCATATTATTTAGTGTAATCTTTTTGGCCAGTTGTCAATCAAGTCGTTTTATGCAAGACGATATGTATTTTACTTCATACGATGGCATAAGAGAGGTTCGCCAATTTGAAGTTGCTCAACGAGAAAAACAAGAACTAACCCAGAAAAAAGATAACTCTCAGGAAATAGAGGATGTTTTTGTTCCAACCGGAACCACCCTCGAAGATTATTACGATTATACTTATACTGCAAGATTAAGAAGATTTAGTACTGCCAATAATTCATGGGCTTATTACGATCCTTATTATACCAACTACTATTGGTTCAATAATTCAAGTGCTCAGTATTTTGGAAACTCCGTTTACAGTACTTATAACTGGTGGGGAAATAATTTGGGGAGTAATTACAACAGTAACTATTGGGTTGGGAGTATAGTAACTAAGAACGGTTCAAAAAATTGGATCAACCCATGGCAGAATAGTTTGTCTAACACGGGCTGGAAAAATCCTAATAATCAACTTATTTTTAATGGCTGGAATAAGCCAAACATCAGTACAATCAGTTGGAATAATAATTTCTGTTATAACAATATGTATTATAACAGTAAAGACAATAATTGCTATTGGTGGTGGTCGGATAACGGAAACGCTCCGGGTTTAACCAGAGTTGGAAATTTTACGGCACTTATGCAAAAAAACGGAATTAAGGATGATGTGATCAAACGGCCTAACATTAACTACACTCAAATAAAAGCTGATTACGAACATTCCATTGCAATGTCTAATATAAAAGATACAACTGAGAATCTAGAACCTGAAGATAATTCGATAAACAATTCAACATTAGCCTCAAAAGACTTAAATGGGAAAAATGCGAATGTCGTTAAGAACACAAATAATACTACAAACAACACGAGTAATACATCTAAGAGGTGGGACAACTATAATGCAGATGTGAATATTTCACCGAACAACAATACTTCCAATAGTAATTGGTCAAGAAGTGGAGTTTTTTCTGAAGGAAGCCGTAATAATAATTACGAATTTAACGGAACCATAATTCAAAAGAAAAAACAAAACGATTCACAAGAGGACAACCAGCCTTTGGAAAAGGCTCCTAACCGGAAATGAAAAAGCAGAAATTTAAGTTACTCTCCTCTTCAAAGAACATTGTAGTTAGTTTTACAATGTTTGTTTTGTTTTTACCATTGTCGTTTGGTCAACAATATGCATTTGATGCCTTAAAATATTCTTTCCCATATCAAATTGGAACTGCAAGGTATGCCGGAATGGGTGGCGCTTTAGGTGCTCTTGGAACAGATATCAGCTGTTTGAATAATAATCCAGCTGGTTTGGGAATGATTAGAAATACGGAGTTTAGCGTAACACCTGGATTATTTTTCAATTTCACAGAGGCGGATTATGAAGGAACAAAATACACCGAGGATAAGTTTGTATTTAATTTCGGAAATATTGGCGCTGTTTACGCTATGAGATTTAACAAGGACAAATCGACCGGAATGCAATTTTTGAATTTTGGATTGTGCTACCAACGAACAAACAATTTTAACAACAATGTTTTTTTTAATGGAATTGATTCTACCTTTTCCATAGCTCAAAGTTTTACAGATGCAGCACAGGGATTTACTCCAAATGTCCTCACAGCGGATTTTGAGAAGTTAGCACTTAATACATTGCTTATTGATACCATGTGGAATAATACCACCTATGAGAATTTAGGTATGATGAACAATCAATCAAAAGGATTTTCTCGTCAAAATTTAAATGCCGGTTCTACAGGCGACATTCTTTTATCGGGTGCAATTAACTACGGAAATAAACTTTTTGTAGGAACATCCTTTGGAATTTCAATTCTTAATTATTATCGCGAGAATAATTATTCCGAGTCGGATGTAAATAATTTGAGTGCCCGATTTCAATCTCTTAACTTCAAAGAAGTTATTAGTGTAACCGGAACAGGAGTAAATGTAAAAGTGGGAGTAGTTTATAAACCTCTTGATTGGTTTAGAGTTGGTTTTGCATTTCATACTCCTACATGGTATGACATAACTGAAGAAAGCTATGCTGAACTTTCAACAAATTTAAATATTGGAAATTTTAATTCAAGATCAACTAATCAAAGATTCGATTATAATTTGATTACTCCCTGGAGACTTCAAGGTTCATTGGGATTTTTTGCATTTAAAAGACTAGCAATTGGTGTTGAATACGAGTTTGCGGATTATACAAATATTAATTTAAGACCTAGTTCAAATGTATTTTTGGCCGAGAACAATTATATAGATACGGTTTTCTCATCGTCTCATATTATTAGATTAGGAGCTGAATTTAAATTGGATCCGTTTAAGCTAAGAGCCGGATACAATTTTCAATCTGATCCATTTAAGAAAACAGCTTTGTTGACCAATGCTCTTCACAATGTTTCTTTGGGTGCAGGATTTAAAATGGTGATCGGAAGAAATAAGAAAAGAGACAGATATCTAGTTTTTGATTTAACTTATTTACTAACGTTAACTAGTGGTCAGATTACCGCTAATAACTATGCTGCAATTCCGCAGTATGCACAGTTAAAAACAGGAATGCATAATATTATTGGAACTGTAGGTTTCCAGTTCTAAGAGGTCCGTCATCCTGAACTTGGTTCAGGATCTGTAAACGATGGACTCAATTTTTTATTAAATCAACATATACGGGTAAATGATCGCTATACCCACCTGTGTATTTTGGACCCGCATAAGTTCTGTATGGACGATCACCTAAATATTTTTCATCAGGCTCAATCAACCAGGAAGCTTTGAAAATTGTTGGTGATACCATGTAAACTGCGTTTTTTTTATCAAGTAATGAATATGACATGATAATTTGATCCAAACAATGCCAGTGCTCCTGAAATTTTTCAGTACCGATTTCTTTCTTGAAATATGAATACATTCCATTATATAAATCGGTAGAGTTTTGAGGAATACTATCTCCTTTGGCGCCTAAAGCATCATAAATACTTTTATCCCCTGGTTCATCATTAAAGTCGCCCATGATAATAATATTGGCGTTGGGATTTAATTTTTGAATAGAATCAACATGAAGACGAAGAGTTTCTGCTGCAATAATTCTTCTTGGTTCACTTTTCGCTTGACCTCCGGATCTTGAGGGCCAGTGATTAATAAATATGTGAACTGTATCTGTTTTAAAAACTTTTCCGGTTACATATAAAATATCTCTGGTGGTTGAGCTACTATCTTTTGTGATGTCAACACGGATTGCCTGAAAAGAAATAGGTTTAAATAGTTTCGGATGATAAATAAGACCCACATCTATACCTCTTTTATCAGGGGAATCCTGATGAATAATTTCATATCCATTTTTAATAAATGGGGTTTTTGCAACCAAATCATATAGAACTGATCTGTTTTCCACTTCACAAAACCCCACAATTGCAGGAGGATCCCAGTCACCTAAAGCCGTAACGGTTTTATATATATGATCCAGTTTGTCTAAATATCGGCTGAAGTTCCATGATTTTGTTCCCCCCGGAGTAAATTCATCATCACTGGTAAGAGGATCGTTTATTGTGTCGAAAAGATTTTCAACATTGTAAAATGCCAGTCGAATTTTTTCAGGATTTTGTGCTGAAACTGAATTCAATAAGAGAAATGTAGAAGCGAATAAAAGAATGATGATATGGTTTCGGCTGTTTCGCATAGATTAAATATATGAATTTTCATTTAATTTTTGCTAAAATGATTTAGGGAGTTTAGTTTCCTAAATACTCTGAATACATTGGTATTATTGTATCTTTAACCGTTTTATTTAAGAACCCTATTTCATGAAGAACCATTTACTTTCTGTTTTTATTGTCATTTTTTCAGGTTTTGTGAATGCGCAATTAGTCGCGGTAGAAAACTCATATCAAAATTCTTTTGATCAAGCATATATTTTATACCCTGATCTTCCTGTAGGCTCTTTAGAAGCTATTTCACATCAACAGACCCGTTTGAGTCACTTAACGGAAAACCTGGATGAGTCCTGTACCGGAATGCCTCAGTATTTAGGTGTAATGGGATTGATAGAAAATGGAAAGGGATATTTCAATGAAAACTTCAAAATGATTTCTACTTTTTCAGGAAAGGATTTAAATATTTTGAAACAAAATCCTCATGAAGAAATTTTAGCTTTTGCGAATACATGGAATCAAATCATTCTAGCAAATCCAACGTTTTCTAACAGCATTGAGGGAAAGATCTTATTGTTAGAACATTTAACAGAAATTCCAACCCATTTAAATTTAACAGGAAATTCTTATGCCTTTGATGCATATCTCTATGGAATAGTTCAATTTATGATGGATACCGAAATGCAATCATATTATGATTTTCCTAATCCGAAAATAGATGCTGAAGAGATGTTTGGAAATCGTTGGAGCTTTATGTCCTCCAATCATGTTTCTATTTATGAAGATCATTTAGAAAATGAGAATCAAGAGCATTATGTTCCTTCTTCGGGAGGAGTTGTTGTAACCAAATCGGCTGATTATGGTCCGGCTCTTTGGAATCCCGCAGCATCATGCAACTATAGTTCTCGTTCAGGAACTTCAATAACAGCTGTTACAGTTCATACTGTTCAAGGAACTTATTCTGGTTGTATTTCATGGTTTCAGAACTGTTCAGCTTCTGTAAGTTGTCATTATGTAATGAGATCATCAGACGGACAAGTAACCCAACAAGTTTTAGAAAGTGATAAAGCTTGGCACGTTGGATCTAACAATCCGTATACCGTGGGAATTGAACATGAGGGATATGTAAGTAACCCTGCATGGTACACCACTGCGATGTACAATTCATCGGCTGCCTTAACGACTGATATCTGTAATAGCAATGGAATAAATAAAATACGAACAGGTTGGTGGCCATGGTTAGCTGCTGTAAATTATGTGGATGATGGAATTCCGGGAAGTTGTGTATTTGTAAAAGGACATGCACATTTTCCTGCTCAAACACATAGTGACCCTGGAATTTATTGGGATTGGAATCGATATTATAAATTGATCAATATAGCTCCTGCAGCAAACATGATAAGTACTGCGAATGGAAATTTTTACGATAGTGGTGGTAGTGGAGGAAACTATGTAAACGATGAAAGAACAATATGGACAATTGCTCCTGCAGGAGCAACAAATGTTACTGTAACATTTAATACTTTCAATCTTGAAAATACATGGGACTATCTATACATATATGATGGTGTTGATTTGAATGCAAGTTTGATTGGTTATTATACAGGAACAAGTAACCCTGGAACAATTACCTCTTCAGGAGGAAGTTTAACTTTTGAATTTAGATCAGACTGTGCTACAACAGCACCGGGATGGCAGGCGGTTTATTCAAGTAATACGGCTCCAACGGGAGGAGATTCAATTGCTCCGGTTAGTTCTATTTCGGTTAACAATATCTGGCAAACAGCCGATTTTCCTGTTGACTTTACCGACACAGAAGAAGCAGGAGGAAGCGGATTGGAAAAATCATTTTATCATGTTTCTTATTTTGATGGTTCATATAATTATGCAAATACCAACAGAGGATTTTTACGTGATGAATTTGATGCATCAACAATAAATGGTCAATGGACAATTGCTACAGGAACATGGAATGCAAATAGTGGATTGATAGAACAGAATGATGAAGCTCTTAGTAACACAAATATTTACGCTTCATTGGAACAGAATCTGTCTAATATTTATATGTATGAGTTTTCAGCAGCCATTGGCGGTGTTGGAACAAATAGAAGAGCAGGGTTTCATTTCTTTTGCGACAGTGCACAATTAACCAATAGAGGTAACTCTTATTTTGTTTGGTTAAGAGTGGATCAACAAGTAATTGAGATTTATAAAGTAACAAGCGATGTATTTAGTCTGATGCAAACGGATAACATAACTTTCAATGCTGATCAGTTTTATAACTATAAAGTATTTTACGATAGGATTTCCGGAAATATGAAAGTGTATATGGATAATCAAGTAATAACAGAATGGACCGATCCTGCACCATTGAACACCGGGAAATATGTTTCTTTTAGAAGTGGGAATGCAAACTATAAAGTGGGAAATATTAAGGTGTATCGTTCAAGATATTCGAATGCACCAACAAATGTAACAGTTGGTTTCTGCGGCACTTGCGATCTTTTGTTTCAGAATTCTTCCCCTTCTGTTTTTGCAGGAAGTATTTCAACTTTTAGCAAAGACAGTGCTGACAATCTATCACCAACAGTTACAGAAAACATTAACCTTGATTGGACAGCTCCAAATCCATTATACTATATAAATGACATCAGCATTTTTGATGAAGACACGATCCCTAACAACAATCTTGCAGGAGGAAATTGGAATATTGCTGTAGATACGAATTCAGGGATTAACAGATATTATTATTGTATTGGAACAACTGCTGGTGACAGTGATGTGGTAAATTGGTATGATAACTGGTTTTACACCAACTTTGCCGATACGATTAGTTTAATTACAAATCAATGGTACTACATTACTGCAAAATCAGAAAATGGTGCAGGCTTACAAAGTATTGTTACCTCATCCGATGGTTTCATTTATGTAAATCTTGGAACTGAGAGTGAGCACACTCCTGTTATAAATGTTTATCCTAATCCGGCGAGTCAGTTTCTTTATCTCAATGGAATTAATTCAGCAACCAATTATAATTTGGAATGGATCGATCTTCATGGTTCCGTGGTGAGTCAACAGCGTATTTTTGCAACCAACGATAATATGATGGTAAATATTCCCGACGGGCTGTCTAATTCAATCTATCTTCTGCGTTTATCTTCAGAAAAAGAGGTGTTTAACATAAGAATAGAGGTAATTCGGTAAATGGATTTAGACACGGATTGCTAAGTCAAATATGCTTAATTCTCATTCAAATGGCCCGTTTGCTCAGTCATTTGTTTGTCTTTATTAAAATTTCTACATTTCGGTATAATCTTGTGAAATAGTGTCATCAGCTCCCTTTGATAACGGAATACCCTCATCTTACGAAGCTATATACGAAGCTCCGTTTAAGACCATGTATTTTGATAAGAACACCAGCACCGTAATAACTATTTGGAATTTGGAATCCGCAAAAATAAATGACAATGATTATAAATTAGATGCGGAGAAAACCATAAAACTTATACGTAATTCACACGCTAAATTTATGATCAGTGATCATAGAGAAAACAGATTCAGAATCTCAGAGGAGCTTCAAAAATGGTATTCCGAATTAATTGCCCATGAATTGGGGAAGAGTGGTTTTGAAAAATGCGCAGTTGTTATTACAACTGACCTTAATTTACTAAGTGCTCTGGAAGAAATCAAAACTAATTTAGAGAGTCAAGGCGATGAGGTAAGGATTTCCTATAAATTCTTCAATGAATTTAAAGATGCCCTCAACTGGGTGAACAGCAAAAATCATTAGTGTCTTTTTTTAATCCCTAAACGGCTCGGGCTTGCCCTATGCCCCTTGCATTTGGAAAAGATATAGCGGATGACAGGAAAAGCCACCCAAAGTCTTATCTTTGCCCTCCAATAAATCATTATATGCAACGATTAGAAATAAAGCAATTATTTACTGAAATTAAACCTGGAACGGAAGTAAAGGTAGCAGGATGGGTAAGAACCTTCAGAAGTAATCGTTTTATCAATATAAATGATGGAAGTATTATCCACAGTATTCAGGCAGTAATCGATTTTGAAAATACTGATCCCGAACTTTTAAAAAGAATTACTACGGGAGCCAGTGTAATGATTGAAGGAACCTTGGTTGAATCTCAAGGTAAAGGGCAATCGGTTGAAATTATCGTTAAGAAAATTGAGGTTATTGGAGATTCTGAGTCTGACGTTACAAAAGCTGATGTTTATCCTTTACAACCAAAGACACATTCACTTGAATATTTAAGAGAGATTGCACATTTACGTTTTCGTACCAATACATTCAGTGCCGTTTTTAGAATTCGTCATGCTATGACTTTTGCTATGCACAAGTTTTTTAATGACCGTGGATTTTTTAATATTCATACTCCAATTATTACTGCGAGTGATGCAGAAGGGGCAGGGGAGATGTTTAGGGTTACAACATTGGACCCTATTAATCCACCTAAGAATGACAAAGGTGAAGTGGATTATAAAGAAGATTTTTTTGGGAGAGCAGCTAATCTAACGGTAAGCGGTCAGCTTGAAGCTGAACTTGCAGCGATGGCCTTAAGTAAGGTGTACACGTTCGGACCAACTTTTCGTGCTGAAAATTCTAATACAGCAAGACATCTTGCAGAGTTCTGGATGATAGAACCGGAGGTTGCTTTCAATGATTTGAATGACAATATGGATTTAGCAGAAGCCAACTTGAAATATTTAATTCAATATGCATTGGATAATTGTGCTGATGATTTAGCGTTTTTAAATCAACGTTTATTGGATGAAGAAAAAAATAAAAAGAAAGAGGAAAGAAGCGAATTTTCATTGCTGGAGAAATTAAAATCTGTAGTAGACAATGATTTCGTTCGACTTACTTATACAGAAGCAATTGACATTCTACAAAAATCGAAACCGGCCAAAGAGAAAAATTTTCAATATGAAGTAAAAGGTTTTGGAACTGATCTTCAAAGCGAGCATGAAAGATATTTGGTAGAGAAACATTTTAAAAAACCAGTAATACTAGTCGATTATCCAAAGGAGATTAAATCATTCTACATGCGTCAGAACGACGACGGAACTACTGTTAGAGCTATGGATATTCTTTTCCCGGGAATTGGAGAAATTGTAGGAGGATCACAACGTGAAGAACGCTACGATAAACTTTTACAAAGAATGAAAGAAATGAATATCCCTGCCGACGAATTATGGTGGTATTTAGATACCCGTAAATTCGGAACAGTTCCACATGCAGGTTACGGACTTGGATTTGAAAGATTACTTCTATTTGTTACAGGTATGACCAATGTAAGGGATGTAAGTGCATTCCCAAGAACGCCGAAGTCAGCGGAGTTTTAATCTTTAAATTATATTAGTAATCATTTAAATTAAAAATCCCGAAGAATCTTCTTCGGGATTTTTGTTTTCATAAGGAGGTTTAGCGCCTGATGATCTTTATTGTTTTATTTTCACCTGAAGAAGTTTTTATTTCTATGAAATAAATTCCAGAGGCTGATTCGATGAAGTCATTAATAATATTGGTGGTACCTACATATTTGTTGGCAATTACCTGCCCTAATTCATTTTTAATACTTAAGGATACATCTTTGTAAACTCCTCCTAATTCTACAGTGAAATTACCATCTGTAGGATTAGGGAATATTCTGAAATTCTCTCCGAATGTGGGGTTTTCCAATCCAACATTAGCTACTGTAAAACAAGCTGATGTATCAGTACATCCATTTTGAGTAACGATTACCCCATAATTTCCATTTGAAGTTGCAATGAACGACTGGCTTGTTTCACCTGCTATTGTAGCATTCGAGTTGTCGCAGTTAATCCATTGATAAGTTGCACCGGTAGCATTTGCCGTAAGTGTTGGGGAGGTATTGGTAACAGATGTTGTTGCGTTGTTGATAGTAAGATTTAACGTCATTACACTATCGCAACCTGCCATGTTAGGAATTGTATCTATATATGTTCCACTTGCTGTGTATAAGTTACTATTCCATATATAGGAAAAACAGTTGGTTATTGTTTGTGTTGAAGAGCTATTAGGTATAACATCTACTGTAACTATATCAGAGAGCTGGATAGAGCAATTCATATCACAAACACCTGATCCAAAAATCCAGTTAGATGTAGGATTAACAATTGTACCTGAATTACCCGTTACGGAAGAAAGAATATTTCCATTTCCTTCATTATATTTTCCGTATAGTACCAGGTTACTTTCATTTCCTATTAAACAAGCATTCATATCGGCCATAATTTCCATAGAAGATCTGGAAGTATTCCAAATAGTGAAATTATCGAAAGCCAAATTTGAATTTCTACCTGGCGTTCCGGCAACAAATCTTGGATCATGTCCTAAATCGATAATTGAAGTTGGACTGTTACGGATATTGCTAGTAATTGCGTTAGCAGAATCAGATGCAACTAATACCCCATCATAATAAATAAACGCACCATCAGTATTTGCCATGGTAGTTACAAATTTCCAACCTGTGCTGCTTACAGCAGGAAAGATTACACTTCTCCACGCTCCGTTATCGTTTACCAGAAAATCTCCTCCATGCCATAACCAAACGTTTGTACTCATCGCATCTATTACAGGACTGGTTTGCCCTGCCCATGGCATTGAAGAACCATCAAAATTTACCCAACTTGAAATTGTGATAGCGTTACCATAAGAATAAAAAGGGGAGGCGTATCTAATATGATCATTTGTGGTTGGTAAATCAACCGCTCCAATTCTATTTTCAGCAAGAATATGATAAGAGGTAGTTGATATAAGCGAACCTGTCTCAAAATCAAAACTGCTTCCGGTTCCTTGCATAGGGCCTACAATTGTGTCATTAGTATTGTCATCTCTTAAAGTATACCATACATTATTTTCTGATGAGTTTACATTGATTTGAGTAGAGTCACCTTGGCAAATGCTATTATTTGCAGGTGATGCTAATTGATCAATTGGATTATTAATGGATAGATTTACAGTGATAATACTGTCGCATCCACGATAGTTGGCAATCGTATCGTTGTAAACTCCTGTTGCGAACCAATTGAAGTTTCCACTTGGAGAAATATAATTGCTACAAGTGGAAATATTGAGGTTGCTTGATGTTGAGTTACTCAATCCTAGTGTCCAGGTAACAGCTCCTACGATTGTTCCATTTTGAGCTCCATTACCCAATGCTTGGTCAAAGATTGTTGTTCCGGAACCTTCTTCCATTAAATATAAAATATCAAGATTTGTTTCACTACCTGTAAAGCAAGTTGTTCTATCCGCATTAATTTGTGCTTGACTTCTTTCAACCGACCACACTTTAACATTGTCGTACTTTGCGTTTGCATTGGTAACACCATCAGCTCTGTCACCAATAATGAATGATGCAACACCAAATGGTGAGCCCATAATTCCAAACGGTAAATGAGTTCCTACCAACACTCCATCAATATATATTTTAATATTAGTTGTTATAGGATTGTAGGAATATGCAATATTGTGCCAGGCACCGGCACTCATTGTTGAATAGCTTTGCCCACTATATGCAGAACAATTACCGGCTTGGCTACCTGGATTTCCTGCGCTGGTAGCATAAAAATCTATAGGAGCCGGAGAACCTCCGCAAGTAAAAGTTAACCCCGCATTATAATTTTGGTGTGCATGAATATACATGTCATATTCAATGGTAAAGCCTATCGTGCCAGAGTAACAAGGGAGAGAGTAGTTGGTAATAGCGTAATTGCCCGGCCCTGCCATATCAAGTGCAAGTTGAGCATGGTTTTTAACAGATCCGAATGCTACAATAATTAGTGTGGTAACTGCAAACCGTATTTTGTAAATAGCTTTTCTCATGTCTTTTTTAATATTTTAGTTTAGTGAAATGTTTTTATTTTATTACTTGAAAATGGAATTTGAATTGTTATTTGGATTAACACACTCCAAAAATATTTGAATAATTATTCTCAACACAATGTCTGGGATGGAATGCTAAACTATGTATCTGAAATGTGAAATATCCCCAAAATATGACTTGTTACTACATAAAAAACACTTCGTTATTTTGATAGTCTTTTTAGGATACTGATAATTTTTACCAGCAAGCTTGCCATGTTGTTCCATCATAAACCATTAATTTATGAGTGGTTGAATTCATGTATATATCTCCTTCAGAAGGGGTTAAGGGCACAACGTTGGTAGGTTCTAGTCTCATTACTGAGTTTACATGTAAGGTTCTCGCCGGAAGTGTTGTGTTAATTCCCACATAACCAGTTGTAGCATCAATAAACATTCTTTCGGTCATTCCGTTTGCATAAAATCTTAAATGAGCTGTTGTACTTCCTGAACTATTATAATTTATATACATACCGTCTGGTTGAGTGATCGAATTATTTTGTAAAACTCTAAAGTTCCCATACACATCATTTGGATTTCCAAATATTGTATTTGTACCTTGAAATTTCAAAAATCCATATAAATTTAAATTCCCAAAAACTTCTAGTCTTTCGATTGGATTGACAACCCCTACACCCACACTTTCATTCTTGATAGTCATAGTTTCTGAATTATTTGAATAAAGATGTAAACTACTGGTAGAATCACCACCAAATCCTAAATAGATGTCATGATCGGCAGTTGCATTTGTGTTTTGAATAACACGCATGTTTGCATAACTGTCGGAAGAGGATAAATCAAGCCCTTGGAGACCAGCTGGAGTAACAATTACCAGTTTTGCGGTACTTGGACTTAAGGTACCAATACCCACATTTTTCGTTGTATAAGTGGTATCCGCATTTACTGTCCATGAGTCAGAATTTTTTGCATACAATGCAAAAGGTACACTTAGCAATTGGGTTACACCAGTAATACTGTAACTGGTTCCTCCTGTTGGATCCGTTTCTGTTTTAACAAAATATGCACCATTTGACCAATCGATAGATGAGAAATCGCCAGTAACAATTGCTCCCCCACCAATCTCAATGGAAACTAAAGCATTCGTATTAGACATGGGAGTTTGTGTTTCAACATATACAGCCGGCCCTGACGAAGAACCTTGCAGTATACTGATTTGCATTCCTACTGTAGTGGATGTAACTAAATTGTTAGATGCATTTCTTATAACAGCTTGATAACTCATTTTTTGAGGTGCTTGGGCTAATACAGCGAAACACAAGAAACTAGCGATGAATAAGGAATAAAAAATTTTCATGTTTTTTATTTTTTAATGATTTTAAATTTTTTCAGTTCTTTGGATTCTAATAATATTCGAAAAATATAGGTTCCTGCTTCATAGGAAGATAGATCTATTTGAGTTTGTACATTATTAATCCGTTGACTAAAAAGTGTTCTTCCATTTATATCATTTATTAGAATCGTTGAGTTTTCGTTATAAAGTTCATTAACGTGAAGGGTTAAGAAACCAGTTGTAGGATTCGGGAAAATATTTAGTAAAATCTCCTCACCTTCTTCTATAAAACCAATTGTATAAATTTCATAAGGCTGTTGAACACCTTGGTTTATATTTCCATTCGAACCAGTTTCATAGATATATGCAACCTGTCCAACAGAATACACAACAGTACCTCCGCTTCCTGTAGCGTCTCCACCAGTTGTGTTTGTGGATTCCTGAGCAAAGCATGTTGCTAAACCAAAACTGGCGATGAGGATTGATGCTAATTTTATTTTATATTTCATAGCTTATCCCGATTTTAATCCAAAAATAAACTCTTTGCTTTTAGTGTTTTGCTAAAAGGGGTGGAATGCTCAACTTTGTATATGAAATGTAAAATACTCTATTGGGCTAGAGTTTGGAGTGCATAAACTTTTCAAAATTATCTGCCATGTTTCGGGAAATAGGAAGTGTAATATCTGCCAGCTGTACCTCCTTTTTTGAATATTTAATTACCTTCTGGATATTTATTACGTATGACCGATGTATCTTGAAGAATTGCCCTGGGTCAAGTTCATTCATGATAGAATCAAGAGACTGTCTTACGAGTAATTTTTTATTTTCGGATATAACGTGAATATAATTCCCATCACTTTCAAGATATAGAATTTCATTCTGGGGTATAATTACATGTGAATAACCATCTTTAACATTCAATATCTTCTTTTCAGGTATTTCACTTTTTCTGGAAATTGCTAGATTGATACTTGCATATAAATCAGACTTCTTTATTGGCTTTGTGATGTAGCCTGCTGGTTGGGTTTCAACAATCTTTTTTACCATTGCTACATCTGAATGAGCAGTAATATATATAAATGAAATATTTTTATTATTATTCAGATACTCCCCTATCTCTAGTCCGTCTTTTTCCCCTTCCATTCTTATATCTAAAAGAACTATTTGTGGATTGAGCTCTTCAATCATTTGAATGGCGGTTCTTTTATCATGAGCCATTGAAACAGATTTCATATTGAATGAGGCCAAAATGTCCTTTAAGTCCTCTGCAATTAGAATTTCATCTTCTACAATTAATATTCTTGTCTTTTCCATTTAGGTTAACTTAAAATATAATTCATATACACATCCATTTTCATTGTATAGCTCATATCTGCCTTTTAGCTGCCGAGAAAAAATGTCTATTAACCTCATTCCCAATTTTTTCTGATCGCTTTCATTTCGTATAAAACTGTTTCCATTATCACGTACAACAAAATGCAATTCATCCTTTTCCTGGCCCTTTTCTAACAGTATTTCTATACTCGGTTGTTTAATATTAACAAAGGCGTACTTAATTGAATTTGAAATCAATTCTGATGTGATCATTCCAAGAGCTACTGCGGCAGTGATGCTCAAATCTCTATTAATAATGGTAGGTTTAAATTCAATTCGTATAGACTCTGAATTGATCAAATCTGTTAATGTATGAATAAGTTCTTCTAAATATTGTTTGATTGAGACCCCAATCGCCTCTTCTTGCTTATACAGCATTTCATGGACCAATGCCATTGCACGAATTCTTCTTGAAGCTTCATTTAAACTGGTTACTTCTGTGGTGTCAGAACTTGCGTTCATTTGCACGTTGATAAGCGAACTTACAAATTGAAGGTTATTTTTTACCCGATGGTGTATTTCCTGTATAAATATGTCTTTTTCTTTATTTCTTTGATGAAGTTTTTTGTTGGTTCTATTTAGTTTGACCAATAGATATATAATTAATATCATTAGTAAAATCAACACTAAAAGAAATGAATAGATAATTATGTTTTCTCTTTTTCTTTGTTTTAAATCAAATGCCGTTTTGTTAAGTTTTTGGTTAGTGATGTCGAGTTCCGATTGAATTTTTTCGTTGTCATATTTCTTAGTCATTTCTATCAACTTCTCCTCTGATTTCTTAGTCAAAGCATCAATTACAGTCCCATGATATTTGTAAAAATACCCAAAAGATTTAATAGAATCACCTTGGGTAAGGTACTCGTAATATAGTACCCCGTATGTTTCTCCCATTGGATAATCTACATCATAGCGATCAACTAATTCTTCTATTTTATGGTATGTGTCAAAAACTAATTTTTTGGAATAATTATTGTGGTTATATAGCATTGCTCTATTCTCCAGAGTATGTATTGCATATTCATAAGCCCCAATTTCATTAAACATTTTTTCTGCGGTTGTGTAGCAGAGTATTGCCGAATCTAGTCTATTTGAGTTTTTATATGAGGATCCCAATTCATTATAAGACGATGCTTCGTAATATAAGTCGTTGATTTTTCTGGCCAGTCCTATCGATTTTGTTGAGTAGGAAATTGATTTTTGATGTGAACCGATCTCGTTTTCTATAGCAGCCGCCCTGTTATACAACTTCATCTCAAGATACGGAGATTGAATATTTTTATCTTCTTTAAGAAACAAAGCCTCTCTTAAGAATTCTTTTGCTCTCTCATACTTCCCCGTTTTTCTAAAAATTTCGGCCAATTCGATTTTGCATGCCATGATGCTAGGCCAATATCCCAAATCTGTAAATATTTTGACGGATTCAAAATAACATTTCAATGCCTCGGGTAAATCATTCGTGTATCTTTTTACATTCCCCATCCAATATAAAAGGGTCGCTCTGATTGAAGCACTTTGTTTAGCTTTCTGATCCCCTAGACATCCAATTAAAAAAATTTCGGCTTTTCTATACTTTGATTTGATTAGATAATTATTAACCAAAAAACCTGTCATATTGAGCATCTTTTGGGGATTCTCTTTTATATCTGGATTCTTTAAATACTGTTCCGCGAATATGATATTAGTATCAATATTGTTGGAATAAAGATTTGCAGGCAAGTATTCTACTTGTGAAAAAAGTTGGCCTGTAGCCGACATAATAACTGCGGCTATTACCCTTAATAAGTATCTAATTAATGGCATTACATCAAAGGTACTTATTATAAAATGAGTATCACATCAATGTGATGAAAGGTGTTAGTTTGTATATAAAAGGCTTAATTCAAAAATTGTTTCGCCTGATCCAATATAGCTTTTTCAGATGCATGAAGATCATTATCACTCATTGCTGCTTTTTCCATCATAGAGTAGACCTTCTGTTTATCCTCTTTTTCATATGGCCATATCATTGAAAGCTTTTTCTGTTCAGCAAGTTGAACCCAACCTGCCACTTGTGCTTCATGATACTTGAATTGTTTCGCCAATTGTTGAAGATGAGCTTTTTCTTCTTGCTTAAATTCACCATCAGCTGCCATAATCATCAGAATATTATTGAATGCATAATCACGGATCTTGAATAATTTCTCTACATCCTCAGGATTTGCATTTGTCATCATTGGAATGTTCAACTGAGCTTTCACTATGTTGTATTCTTGTGAGTCGTAAACATTGTCAACAATCCATTCAAAATTAGGACTGTTTAATGCTTCGCCACAATAGCTACATTTTGTATCAACTGTGTCTTCTATTGGGCCTGCACAATTCGGACACGCATGTGCATATAAATTTCCTTTTGCTGGTGCTGCATTGGTTGCTCTGGTCATTACCATTACGCGATTTAAACTAAAAGGTACTGAATCAAGTAAGGCTCCTTTTCCACCATCTACTTTAATCTGTTGCTTGGTATATTTTATATTGAATACTAAATGATCCATATTGTCTTTGGAGTATCCATTGATCAGATCCACATGATTTAAATATAAACGAACAAATGCTTTGTCGGTTTCCTCTTTTACTTCTGTAGAAAGTTTAGTGTAATAAGTATCCGAAACAAATCTTCTTGCAATTTCGGCTTTGTTCTTTGTTCGTGCTGTTAATATTTGTAAGAAAGCATTACTTGCTTTGTCTTCCATCATTTGAATACTAAAGGTTGGATCCTTTTTATAAACTTCTAATAATTTTTTTGAGGAAGCTTCTGCTTTTTTGAAGCCGTTGGCATTATAATCAACAGTTTGAGTGATTTCCGCAAGAACCCAATCGTATTCTCCCGAATTGGTTAAAGTACCACAACTGTTACATTTTGAAATTTCTCCTGCATCAGCCGGTAAACTATCCCCACATTTGGGGCAGTTATTAGAGAAATAAAGATCTTTAGCAGATTCTACATTTTTCTTACGAATAAAACTCCAGTATTCCACGAATGTATCAGAACCACCTTGGTTGAATTGAGGATACTTCGTGCTTTTATATTCATCAACGATAGTTGCATGTACCGCTGCATCAACAATGGCATACTCATTTTCTTCATGACTATTTACCACTGTAATATTATGAACTTTGATATCATAGATTACATTTTTTTGTTCTAAAATATTCATGATGGTAAACTGAGTTGTAAATCTTTGATATACACCATCGGAAATAAATTTACGAACTTTAGACAGGTCCTGTGTTTGCCATCCTTTTTGAATTTGTAAGAAAGCATGTTCTATTTTTTGCTTGATATCTCCAGAATTCGCATATTTTAAAGGAATTTCTTTTTGTTCAGTTCCCTTTGAGTTCATGTTATTACCTGTAGGAATATTGTTGAAAATAGATTTTTGGTTCATCTTTGTTTTTTTCTTTTTGCTCCACCAGACAAAACCAACAAGAACGATTGCCAAAGCAATAATATTGAATGGGAAAGGAAGTAAGCTGAAAATAATCCAGATAATGGCAAATAAACCATCACCACCTCCACCTCCATTACCACCTCCGCTTCCTCCGCCATAGTCTCCACCACCCCCCGCACGAGCAAAAAGTTCGGGCGAGATAAAGATAAAGGCTAAAGCAACTAATACAATCCCGAAAATGAATGTTTTAGATAAAAATTTATTTTTCATGTGATAGATGGTTATATTTTAATATTCTCAGATAGCTAATTTAACAGGTTTTTTGTTATCATCAATGGCCACGAATGTAAATTCTCCCGAAATGGCCTTTTCCCGATGGTCAGTGTACATCTGCTCGATCCATACATCAACCTTTATCTTCATCGATGTGTTTCCTATATAAGATACCCTTCCTACAAGCTCTATAATGGTTCCGGCAGGGATGGGCATTTTAAAATCAATTCTGTCGGATGATACCGTAACTGTTCTCTGACGGGTAAAACGGGTTGCTGTAATAAAAGCTACCTCATCCATCAAATGCATGGCTGTTCCGCCAAATAATGTGTCATAATGGTTGGTAGTATTTGGGAAAACGGCTTTAAAAATTCGTGTCTCTGCCTTGTCAATACGTTCTTGTAGCATGTTTTGTGTTTAAGCCATGAAGGTAATTATAATGTTGAAAACTTGGTATTCAAACCAAAAATACCCGGCATCTTAACCCCAAGCGGTTTATTATCTTTGGGCTCCTATAATTTTTGAGCATAAATTGGAGTATTTAAAACAGTTGAATGAGCCTCAGGCTCTGGCAGTGCAGACGATAGAAGGCCCTGTAATGATCATTGCAGGAGCAGGCTCCGGCAAAACCCGTGTACTTACCTATCGCATCGCTTATTTAATTGAACATGGCGTTGATCCTTTTAATATTCTGGCTTTAACTTTTACCAATAAAGCAGCGAAAGAGATGAAGGAGCGTATTGCGAAGGTGGTTGGAACAACCGAAGCAAGAAATCTCTACATGGGAACTTTTCATTCAGTATTTTCAAAAATTCTTAGAGCCGAGCACGAAAAGATTGGATTCCCCGCAAACTTTACCATTTACGATTCTGATGATTCAAAGAATCTTATAAAAACAATCGTTATCGAAATGGGTTTGGATGATAAAATGTATAAGCCTAATATAGTCCAACATAAAATCAGTTCAGCTAAAAACTCCTTGATCAATTCTATTGCATATAAAATGAATCAGGAAATCCAAATGGATGATTTGGAAGCGAGAAGACCTAAGATTGGATCTATCTATGAAAAATATACCAATCGTTGTTTTAAAGCCAGTGCAATGGATTTCGATGATCTTTTACTAAAGACCTACGAACTCTTTCATAAGCACCCCGAGGTTTTACATAAATATCAACATAGATTTAAATTCGTGATGGTTGATGAGTTTCAGGATACAAACTCAGCTCAATATGCCATCATCAAACAACTTTCGGCTTTATATCAAAATATTTGTGTGGTAGGCGACGATGCCCAAAGTATCTACGCATTTCGAGGAGCGGATATTGGCAATATTCTAAATTTCAAAAAGGATTACCCCGAATTAAAAACTTATAAACTTGAGCAGAATTATCGCAGTACTAAAAATATTGTATCTGCCGCAAATAGTGTTATTGGAAAAAATAAAAATCAGCTTGAAAAATCTGTTTGGACAAGCAACAGCGATGGAAATAAAATTCAGGTTATAAAAGCTATCACCGATAATGAAGAGGGGAACTTTGTAGCTCAATCTATTTTTGGTTATCGCCAAAACAATCAAGCGGCAAATAAAGATTTTGCGATACTTTACAGAACAAATATTCAGTCAAGGGCAATGGAAGAAGCTCTGCGTAGATTGAATATTCCATATCGCGTTTATGGTGGCCTTTCTTTCTACCAACGCCGAGAAATTAAAGACATATTATGTTATCTAAGGTTATGTGTAAATCACAACGACGAAGAAGCATTAAAAAGAATTATCAATTATCCTACCCGTGGAATTGGAAAATCTACACTGGATAAAATCATTATTGCTTCTGCGGAACATGATATTTCTGTTTGGGAAGTATTAGAAAGTATTAAAACTCTCGATACAGGAATAAGTCCATCAGTAGCAAAAAAGGTGGATGAATTCAAACAAATGATCACCGGTTTTGAAACAGTTGTTCAACAGAAAAATGCATTTGATGCTGCAAGTTTTATTGCATCAAATTCAGGGTTACTCAAAGATCTTTTTAATGATAAAACGCCAGAAGGTGTAAATAGATATGATAACGTGCAGGAATTGCTAAACGGAATAAAGGAATTTACAGTTAACAGTACCAATCATAAAGATGGAAATGCACTGCCCCGTTATATGGAAGATATTGCATTAATTACGGATGCAGATAAAGATGAGGATGATGAAAAAGATCGTGTTACATTAATGACCATTCATGCTTCTAAAGGATTAGAATTTCCGTATGTCTTTGTGGTTGGGTTGGAAGAAAATTTATTTCCTTCACAGTTAAGTATCAATTCACGTGACGAATTAGAAGAAGAGAGAAGATTATTTTATGTGGCAATTACCCGTGCAATGATTCAACTTACTTTTTCTTATGCTCAGTCACGATTTAAATATGGTAATCTTATTCACTCCGACCCGAGTAGATTTTTACACGAGGTAGATGAAAATTATTTAGATTTTTCAAATGCCGGAAGTATGCAAAGAACATTTCTTGGTAAGAAAACTGAATCGGAAGGTCTTAATTTAAATTCGTATTCTATACCTGCCCATTCCCATCTTAAAAAAGTGAGTATTGCTTCTAAAAGTACAATTAAAGGAGACCCCGTTGGATTGTTTAAAGCCGGATTAGAAGTTCAGCATGCACGTTTTGGTAAAGGAAAAATTGTTTCTATTGATGGAAATGGGGATAATAAAATGGCCACCATTCAATTCGAAAAGGATGGCCCGAAAAAATTGCTTCTTAAATTTGCGAAGCTTCAAGTTATTCGGGATTAATTTTTTGTAGCTATTCCGGTCTTCCGTTTTACTCCATTGTATTTCGACTTCATCCCGGGCTAAAGCAAATCTTACAGCATAACAACAAGCCCGAAAAAGCGATTAATTTGTTATGCATACATACCAGAAATTAGAAAAGGGGTCAAAATGTTTATTTTTTCAAATATCTGGTTATAAGGTGCTTATAATATATTTTGTTAAAATTGAAACTAATTTAGATGAACTTCAAATAGAAGTGCAACTATTCGCCAAAAATGCCCATCTCTTGTATTATAAAAAGATTAAATAATTTATGGTAATTGTCATTATTATTTAATAAATTTGAAATAGTAATCCCGAATATTATGAAGAGAATTTACGCTTGCCGTTTAAAGTCTTTAAGCAGATTAGTTTTATCTGCTACCTCAGTTTTAGCTTTGCTGAACACTGCCCATTCTCAAATGGTTGGAACTTGTGCTTATGTACAAGGAACTTCTGTGGAGTATGCTATTGATGGGTCCGGAGGATACGAAGGAGTTCAAACAGGAACTTTTGCAACTCCCGGTGGTTACCATTTTAGATCAAACAACCCAATCTTTGGGTTCGTTTCGAATCCACAATTAAACGGATGGGCCACATACGATGGTGACTTCTTTACCCCTGGAACGCCTGAAAACGGATGGGGAATTGAGATAAACGATGGTGTAACAAACTTAAATGCAAGTAATAACTGTAATTACCAGGTTGATATACCTGGTGCTATCACTGGTTATGTAATTGATGGTTTATGTCGCATCGTTACTTGGGAAGGAGATTATATGAGTGGGGGTTACAATCTTCACCTTAAAGTTGATTATGTTTTAAGAACACCTGATTTATATTATACTACAGTAATTACTGTTACTAATAATGGTGCAGATATAGATGACTTTTATTATTATAGAAATTTTGACCCTGATAACAACGTCTCTATAAATGGGTTTGATTATTCAACCCAAAATACAATTCAAAGTCAACCAGGAAGCGGTTGTAACAAAGCACACGTAAAAGCTACATCTACAAACCCTGGAAGTCAGCCTATATCTTATGTAGGTTTGGCCGGGGTTGGCGCAAACTTCAGAGCTATTTATGGAGGATTCTCTAATAGAGATGCTTCTGACCTTTGGAATAATATTGGATTTACAAATACTGCAGGTTCAACAAATTTTGCGGATGAAGCTATAGCACTTTCATACCGTATTCAAAATTTACTAGCAGGCACAACACAGAGTTTTCGTTATGTTGTAATCCTTGATGACAATGCAGCCAACAGTGCAGTAAATAATTTATTTACTTTTTCATGGCCAGGAGCGCCACCTAGTGTTGCAAGTTTGTGTAATCCTACTATTGATACTGTTACAATTTGTAATGGTGCTACAGCTCCAATCTCAGTTAACGGTTCAGCATTGACCGACTTTAACTGGACTTGGTCGCCAGCTACAGGTTTAAGTACCACTACTGGATCAACCGTAAATGCAAACCCAGTAGTAAATACTTTATATACCGTAACAGGTACTCCAATTAATCCATGTTTCACTACTGTAACTCAACAGATATATGTAAGAGTAGTAGCTGGTGCAACAACTGGAGATGCAGGCTCGGGCACAACCCTTACCTGTGCAACTCCAACCACAGTGCTTGGTGGATCATCAGGAAGTGGAGGGACTTATAGTTGGGCAGGTCCTGGTGTTGTTTCAGGTGGATCTACATTAGCTCCAACCATAAACGCAGCCGGAACTTATACCTTAACAGTTGACCAAAGTGGATGTGCTATAACTGATACAGTTATTATATTATCAAATCAAGTTGCACCAAACGCAAATGCGGGTCCTGACTTTGCTTTGAGTTGTGCACTTGCTTCAGTGAATTTATTAGGATCTTCTACAACTGCAGGTGTAACTTATAGTTGGGCCGGACCAGGAATAGTTTCAGGTGGAAGTACTGCTTCTCCAAATGTAAATGCATTGGGTAACTATACAGTAACTGTTACGAATCCTGCAAACTCATGTACAAGTACAGACGTTGCAAACGTAAATGGTTTGGTAACACCCCCAAACGTAAATGCAGGTCCTGATATGTTCTTGAATTGTGTTGTGTTCTCACAAATATTTACGGGATCGTCAACAACTGCAGGTGTAACTTATACATGGACTGGTCCAGGTGTTGTTTCCGGAGGATTAACAGCTAATCCAACAGTAAACGCTTTAGGAACTTATACGCTAACTGTATTCGATGGTGTTACAGGTTGTAGTGCAACGGATAATGTAGATCTAATTTCAGCTATTAGTTATCCAATTGCGGATTTCTCATACAGTCCTGATGAAATTATGGAATTTGACCCATTGGTTAAGTTTGCAAATGGTACATCTGGAGCAGTTACATACTTCTGGGATTTTGGAGATGGAACTACATCAACTGCGAATGATCCTTCACATTTATATGGAGATACTGGAGTATTTTGTGTACAGTTAATTGCTACAAACATATTGGGATGTACAGATTCTATTAACCATTGTTTGGTTGTTAAACCTGAGTTCAATGTATTTATACCGAATAGCTTTACTGCAAACGAAGATGGATTGAATGAGATGTGGAGAGTAGTGGCACGTGGTGCAAAAACTTTTGAAGCACATATCTTCGACAGATGGGGTGAAGAACTTTATTCATTCTATTCTACAGATAAAGGGTGGCCGGGAACTCAACAAAACGGAAATCATTGCCAGGAAGGTGTATATGTTTATCGTATCATGGTTACTGATGGCAAAGGAGATTATCATGAATACAGAGGAAATGTAAACCTGATAAGATAATAAGAAACTAAATTTTATAAAACCGATTCGCTTAAGTGGATCGGTTTTTTTTTGTGGTGTGGCAGAGCCCGCAGGGAATAGGCAATATTCTTCTTAAGCTCCATTACTAAGGTAGAAGATTTAAGAATGCATCGAGGATACAGATTCGAATATTTGAAAGGAAATCGAAAAGGACAATGTTCAATGCGATTATTGAAGCGGCAACACAACTCAATGCCAACACGTAATAATTGTTTGGCCCCCTTGTAGTACCTAGAGAGGCTTATGAATTTAATAAGGACTCTTCTTTAGTTAAAAGAAATAATGAATTGAATTGGTAAGTTTTTAAAAATCATAGTAATAAGGATGAAATAGTAAGAAAGTCCTTTGCACCTCTGGACTACCGAATAAAAGAGATACTTCTTCGAATCGGGGGACCCGCAATTCCACATTGCTGCGCAAAGTTCCATGTGGGGGCCGTTTAGTTCGGGTTAGGTGCTTCGATCAACATTGTTGATCGAAGCACTGAGCTACATAATTCGGTCGGTTCCCGCATGTCCCAGACTTGATCCGGGATTCCGCCTTTTGGCAGATGCGAAATTGTGGGATCTCCCGATTTTACACGTAATGAAACCTTTTTTAAATCATTTCAAGAAACTTCAACGCATCTGAAATGGTACTTACATTTTGTAATGTCATGGTAAGCTTGTTGTTCTTTTCTTTGAAATCAACGATTTTAGAGGAAGGCTTTTGTAAGAACTGTAAGACTCTGTTAAATACTTCACTTTGATAATATGCCGAACTTTTATTCGAGATAAAATAACAGATCAATGTTTTTTTCTTGAGGGCAATTTTCTCTAATCCTAACTCTTCACCTTTCATCCTTAGTCGCACTGCATCGAATAATTCTTCTGTTTGTTTAGGAATATTTCCAAAACGATCTTTTATTTCGGTGCGAAACTTTTGGATTTCATATTCTGTTTTAAAACCGTCAATTGCTTTGTACAATGAGAGTCTTTCCGCAATATTGTCAATATAGGTTTCAGGAATCATTACTTCCAAATCAGTATCGATCGTGCAATCATCAAACCATTTATGTCCATCTGTATTTAGTTCATCCGTAAATAAATCTTTGAATTCGTTTTGTTTTAATTCCTGAATGGCTTCCGCTAATATTTTTTGATACGTTTCGTAACCTATTTCATTGATGAAGCCGCTTTGTTCTCCTCCTAGAATATCTCCGGCTCCACGAATGTCAAGATCCTTCATGGCAATATTGAATCCACTTCCCAAATTAGAAAATTCCATTAAAGCGTTGAGCCTTCTTCGTGCTTCGTTGGTTAATGTTATTAATGGAGGAGAAAGCAAATAACAAAATGCTTTTTTATTGGATCTTCCAACCCGTCCTCTCATTTGATGCAGGTCACTTAATCCAAAATTCTGTGCATCGTTAATGAGAATTGTATTTGCATTGGAAATATCCAGGCCACTTTCAACAATAGAAGTGGAAACCAATACATCTAAATCACCTTCGATAAATTCTAACATGATCTCTTCTAATTGGTGTCCTTCCATTTGCCCATGTGCATATTTTACTTTCACATCAGGACATAATCTTGAAACCATTCCGGCAATGTCCATAATATTCTGTACCCTGTTATGAATAAAAAATACCTGACCATTTCGGCTCACTTCAAACATAATTGAATCTCTGATGACTTCTTCGTTAAATCCACGAAGTTCGGTTACAATCGGATATCTATTAGGAGGAGGAGTTCGTATGATACTTAAATCACGAGCCCCCATTAATGAGAATTGTAATGTTCTTGGTATGGGTGTTGCTGTTAAGGTAAGCGTATCAACGGAGGCCTTGAATGTTTTTAATTTATCTTTCGTACCTACACCAAATTTTTGTTCCTCATCTATAATTAGCAATCCCAGGTCTTTAAATTTTACATCTTTTCCAACTAATTTATGGGTGCCAATCATAATATCTGTTTGTCCATTGGCTAATTTCTCTAAACTTTCCTTGATCTGTTTGCTGGATTTGAAACGATTGATGTAATCTACATTTACAGGAAAATCTTTGAGACGTTTACTAAAAGTTTTATAATGCTGTAATGCTAAAACTGTAGTTGGAACAAGAATGGCCACTTGTTTGTTATCGCAACAAGCTTTAAATGCTGCACGAAGAGCGACTTCAGTTTTTCCGAAACCAACATCGCCACAAATCAATCTATCCATTGGATATGGTTTTTCCATGTCCATTTTTAAATCCTGAGTTGCTTTATATTGGTCGGGAGTGTCTTCGTAAATAAATGATGCTTCCAATTCATTTTGTAAATATGAATCAGGAGAAAATGCAAATCCTTTTTCTGTTTTTCTTTTTGCATACAGTTTAATAAGATCGAAGGCCAGTTCTTTTACTTTCTTTTTGGTTTTTGACTTGATTGTTTGCCATGTTGTGGAACCAATCTTATTTAGAACCGGTTGTTTACTATCTTTACTGCTATATCTTGAAATTTTATGCAGTGAATGAATACTTACAAAAACAGTGTCTCCATCTTTAAAAATTAAACGAACGGTTTCTTGTCTTTTTCCATCATTGGTCATGGTCTCCAATCCTCCGAACTGACCTATACCATGATCAATATGAGTTATATAATCTCCGGGGTTTAAGTTTGTAAGTTCTTTTATGGTAATGGATTGTTCCTTGCTAAAACTTGCTTTTAAGGAGAATCTTTTATAACGTTCGAAGATCTGATGATCGGTATAGAATGCAACTTTAAGATCAGGATCGATAAACCCTTCATGAAGCGAAAAAAATTGTGGTTCGAATATTTCGTGATGCAAAGTATCATCGAAGATTCCTTTCTTTTTTATCAACTCTTCGAAAATGGATGAAATTCTTTCGATTTGTTTAACCTGATCGCTAAATATGTATGAGGTGAATAGCTGATTTTTTCTATTGGTAAGATCATCGAGCAGCAAATCGAAATTCTTTTGAAATGGAGGTTGTGCTGTGGTTTTAAATGTAATCGTTTCAGGATTTTCTTGAAGTGGACCCCAATGAATAACTGTATGGTTTTTTATTTTGGATTGAAACTCATCACCTCTTAAAAAAAGGTCTTGGGGATCTTTTCTTTTTATCTCGCCTGATAGTTTTTCGAAATTCTCAACGGCCTTTTTATAAAAATGATCAAGGATGTCGACTAGTTTTTTTTGTTCATAGATCCATACCAATGAACCCTGAGGGATAAATTCGATAATGGATTCACGGATTTCATTTTTATCTTTTCGTTCAATGTTAGGTAAAATGTCAATTGTGTCGAAGGTTTGAACACTTAATTGAGTATCGGGATTGAATGAACGTATCGACTCCACCCTTTTTCCACTGAACTCGATTCGGATGGGAAGATCGTGGGCAAAGGAGAATACATCAATGATTCCGCCTCTTGCTGCAAATTGTCCGGGTTCATAAACAAAATCATCTCTGTCAAAATCATATTCGATTAATAAATCTAATATAAAATCATAATCAACATTTTCATTGGTATGAAGCGTTAATTTTCTAGTTTGAATTTCGGCACTCGTCATTACCTTTTCACAAACGGCGTTTGGGTAAGTAACAACAATAGAAGCTTTTTTTTCGGCGATGGCATTTAACGCTTCAGTTCTCATTAAAACGTTTGCATTGTCTGTTTCTTCTGTATCATAAGCTCTTCGATATGATTCTGGAAGAAATAAAACTTCATCTTTATCTACGAGGGCTTCAAGATCGTTTAACAGATAAGCTGCTTTTTCTTTATCAGGAGCAATTAGAAGTTGAAATTTTTTGGTTTTATGTTGTGCTGCGGAAATTATAAATGAAATGGCCGCGCCTGAAATTCCGTTGATATTGATTTCCTTTTTCCCAGTTTGAATTTTTTCAAGAAGGGAGTTGAAATGAGGGTTGTTAAGGTAAATATGTTTAAGCTCGTTGCTCATTCAATAAAATAGGTTAACCCCGACTCGGTATGAGACGGGGTCTGCAAATTTACGATTTTGGATTTACGATTTTGGATTTTCGGAAAATCAGAGATTTTTTTTACTTTTGTTTGGTGATTTCTAATTCATCCATATCAATTCGGTTTGCAGAAAAGAAAGATGCGCCAGTTATTCTTGATCTCATTAAGGAGTTGGCTCTTTTTGAAAAAGCACCTGATGAAGTAACCAATACATTGGAAGAAATTGAACGAGATGGATTTGGCGAGAATGCCATATTTAAATGTTTGATGGCTGAATGGAAAGGTGAAGTTGCCGGAATATCACTTTACTATATTCGATATTCAACCTGGAAAGGAAGGATTCTTTATCTTGAAGATCTTATTGTTAGCGAAAAATTTAGAGGCAAAGGAATGGGTAAGGTTTTATTGGAAAGAACTTTGCAGGAAGCTGAAAATATGGGGGTGAATGGCACCCGATGGCAGGTATTGGATTGGAATGAGCCTGCAATAGAATTTTACAAAAAGTACAACTGTACCTTTGATGGAGAGTGGATCAATTGCAACATGGATAAGAAGCAGTTGAAAAAGGCCACTGCGGCCGAATAATCAACATATAATCCATTGTATTATATTTACCCTTGTAAATAGCCAAAACGTATATTGTTAACATAAGCGCCCTGGGGTGAAGCGGCATCCTTTTGTTTTTTTGCCTGTTAAATTATTTATCATCGTTGGAATAACCCACGACTTAAGTCTTGGGATAATCGGATGGTAAAATTTATTATCATGCAAAAACAAAAGATATAGCGAAACACCGGAAAAGGCGCCAAAAAAATAAAAAATGTCAGAAATAAAAATATTCAAATTTGGGGGAGCATCAGTAAAAGATGCTGAAGCAGTAAAAAATGTTGGAAGCATTATTTCAAATTTTAAGGGTGAAGATAACCTGGTGGTAATTGTATCTGCCATGGGCAAAACAACCAATGCTTTGGAAGTTTTGGTAAAGCTTGGTTTTAATAAACAAGAGTTTGAGGATGAGTGGAAACAGTTGCTTGGTTTTCATTTAAACATTATTGACGAATTGTTTAAAAACAAAACGGATGTTGTAAATGATATTAAACATGTATTCGAAGAAATAAAAATCATTCTGAATACTTTTAATGGGAATGAATTTGGGTATTTATACGATCAGGTAGTCTCGTTGGGAGAAGTTCTCTCCACTAAGATAATAGCAGCGTATTGCAATGAAACAGGAGTTAATGCTGAATTTAAAGATGCACGTGGATTAATTAAGACTGACAACACTTACCGAGAGGGAAAGGTAAATTGGAATGTTACCGAATATTTGATTCATCAAAGTCTTGATCCAATTTTCCAGGATGCTGGTGGTAATTCTAAGGTTGTGGTTACCCAGGGATTTATTGGACAAAGTTCGGAAGGAAATACCACTACGTTGGGTAGGGAAGGGTCGGATTATACGGCTGCGATTTTTGCCTATTCTTTAAACGCATCGGAAGTAATTATTTGGAAGGATGTTCAGGGGGTTTTAAATGCAGATCCAAAATATTTTGATGATGCACAAATCTTAAATCAACTTTCGTATACAGACGCAATTGAGTTAGCATATTATGGTGCAACGGTTATTCACCCGAAAACGATTAAACCTTTGGAGAATAAAAAAATACCATTGAGGGTTAAAAGTTTTGTGAATCCTCTTGGAACTGGAACAGTGATCAACGAAAAAGAATCGTTGAGCGCTTTACCAACGTTTATTTTTAAAGTAAATCAAGCGCTGATTTCTATTTCGCCCAAAGATTTCTCGTTTATAGCTGAGGAAAACCTTAGCGAGATTTTCGCGATGTTGGCGAAATACCGAATCAAAGAAAATTTAATGCAGCACTCGGCGGTTAGTTTTCAGGTTTGTATAGACAACGATATTGAAAAGGTAACCAGTTTATACATGGAATTGGAGAAAAGCTTCAATATTCAATTGGACGAAAACCTTGAGCTAATAACAGTTAGAAACTATAACCAGTCCACAGTTGATCGATTGCTTGGGGGTAAGAAACTACTTGTGGAGCAAAAGAACAGCCATACTGTTCGTTTAGTGGTTCAAAAGTAGTTCGCTAAAACGGATTATATTTATTTGCTTTTTTTAACGAATTGCTTATTTTTGGATTGTAAACACTCAAAAAATAACATCGTGAAACTAAAAGCCCTAATTCTATTGCTTGGGATCTTATCTCCCATTGCTGTTTTTTCTCAACAAATCGTGCATCAAGTAAGTGATGGTGGTACTCCTTGGGGGTATAAATTCCATCAATTTGATAATGAAATTCCTATAGTAAATATGGGTGCTGTGGATGTAGATGCCTTAGCAGCAGAAGATTTAATAAACGATGAAATGAAAAGTGGCCCATGGAGATTTGGGTACAATCACTTTGCTAGTTTAAGTATTACCAATTCGGGGGTATGGAGAACTTTAGGTAATGGTGATAAAGTATGGAGACTGGGTATTGAATGCCCTGAAGCGGTAACAATCAATTTAGCATTCCAATATGTTTCTATACCGGTTGGAGCTAAGCTTTTCGTTTACAATGAAGACAAAACTATTTTGTTTGGAGGATTTACTCAAAAACAAGTTTCGGAGGATCTTCAATTCGGAACAGAATTGATTGATGGTCAAAAAATATTTATAGAATATTATGTTCCTGCTGAATGTTCGAATGTTGGACATCTTGAAGTTTTTAGAATTACTCATGGTTATAGAAGCACTGCATCTTATGTAGATCGTGCATTTGGAACTTCAGGTGCTTGTGAGAACAATGCAAATTGTTTTCCTGCTTATGATAACCAAATTCGTTCGGTAGTCATGTTAGTATCAGGAGGAAGTGGATTTTGCACAGGTGCTTTAATCAATAATACTTGTAATGATGGAACTCCTTATGTTTTAACTGCGAACCATTGTGGAAGCAGTGGATTTGGATCATGGGTATTTAGATTTAATTGGGAGGCTCCAGCATGTCCTCAACCCGGAGCAAGCCCTTCATTCACTTCACTTTCAGGAGGTACTCAAAGAGCAGCAAACGCTGGTTCTGATATGAGCTTGGTTGAAATTACTGCTGGTGGCGCTGAGGCTTCAATTACAACCTATGGCGGTTACTATTCAGGATGGGATAGAAACAATACAGGAGCAGTAAATCAATTTGGAGTTCATCATCCGGATGGTGATATTAAAAAAATAAGTTTTGCAACAGGAACCGCAACTACCGCAACATACGGTGCAGCTACTTGTTGGCAAACAGGAACATGGACTGATGGTGTTACAGAACCAGGTTCATCTGGTTCTCCTTTATTTAATATGAGTGGTTTAATTGTAGGACAACTGTATGGCGGTCCATCAGATTGTAGTTGTGAAAATAACGCTGGTTGTGGTTATGATTATTATGGAAAAATATTTACCTCTTGGACAGGTGGAGGAACTAATTCAACAAGATTAAGCAACTGGTTAGATCCATCAGGTTGTAATACCGGAGCAACTACTTTGGTAGGTTACGATCCAAACGTTGCTTCCTTAACCTACGATGCACAAGTGCAATCAATTACTACTCCAAACGGAACAGCTTGTACAGGAACCCTTGCACCAATTATTGTTTTGAAAAATAATGGCACAACTACACTTACTTCAATGTCACTTCAATACCAAATTGATGGAGGCGCTGCCACTACAACTCCATGGGTAGGATCATTAATTTCAGGTGCAAGTGCAAACTTTACCATGCCAAATATTACAATTGCTGCTGGTGCACATACTTATACTGTTACAATCGTAACTGCAAGTTTAAATGGAAGTAATACAGATTTGAATACTTCAAATAATGCGTTGACATCTAACTATACAGGTGCAGGTGGAACAGGAGTTTCATTGCCATTTACTGAAGGATTTGATGGTGTAACTTATCCTCCAGCTAGCTGGACCAATCAAAATCCGGATGGAAATGTTGGAAGTGCTCTTTGGACAAGAACAACCACTTGCAGTGGTTACGGAGGTTCCACAGCATGTTCTAAAATAGATCAGGTTACTCCGGCAGCTACAACTGCAGGTCAGTTGGATAACTTAATTACTCCATATCTTGACTTAACTACAGCAACATCTCCACAGTTAACTTTCTCAGTTGCGAATGTAAGATACGATGCTACTTTCTATGATTCGTTAATTGTTTGGATCAGTACTAATTGTGGATCAACCTGGACCAGATTGGCTTCTTATGGAAATAACTCAGGTGTGAATCAATTAACCACTGCACCCGACATTACCTCTCCATTTACTCCAACAGCCGCACAGTGGTCTACAAAAACAATACCATTAACTGCTTATGCATCAGCAACTGCTGCACAAATACGTTTCCAATTAAGAAGTGGATGGGGAAATAATACTTATGTTGATGATGTAAATATTCAGGGAGCACCAACAGTTCCACCTGTTTCTTCTTACACAATGAATGATAATAATATTTGTGAAGGTCAAACCGTCATTTATACAAATACATCTACTGGTGCATCATCATTTAACTGGACATTCCCCGGAGGTTCTCCTTCAACAGGAACAACCAGTCCAATAACGGTTACCTATGCAGCAGCTGGAACATATACCACAACACTAACTGCAACAAATATTTTTGGAACGAATAGTTCAACTCAAACGGTTACTGTTAATGCATTGCCTGCTGTTACTTCGAACTCAACGTACGGAACAATTTGTGACAATATAACTCCTGTTACTTTAACAGGGGGATCACCGGCAGGTGGCACATATTCAGGAACAGGGGTTAGCAGCGGACAATTTAACCCTGCAGTTTCAGGTTCAGGTACATTTAATATTACATATTCTTATACTGATGGTAATGGTTGTACAAATACTGCAGTTGGTTCTATTATGGTTGCACCATGTTCGGGTATTGATGACAATGATTTATCGAACGTGATATTGTATCCTAATCCAACAACTCAGTTTGTGAATGTAAAAGGACTTTCTCCTGGTGAACATTCATATTCAATTGTTTCTACTTTAGGTCAGGTAATTCGCACAGGAGTTCTTATGGGCGATGGAATTATTGAATTAGGTGTTGTAGCAATAGGTCCCTATTATATTAAAATTGACAATAAATTCTGGAAGATCATTAAACAATAATTGATCCTCATTAAATAATTAAGCCCTGATACTTAGGCTACTATCAGGGCTTTTTTGTTTTAATGATGTGGATATGTAAAAGCCGAGGTAATTGTTATAAATTGGCTAGAATTAAACACTTATCAAGCTATGAAAAAACTAATTATTCTATCGCTTTTTGCCTTCGCAATTAGCGCAACAGCACAAAAAGGACTTCCTAAATTCGGAGCCGACATGGGCAAAACAAGCGTAATGGGAAAAGATGTTAGAGTCACTTACACCTCTATGATTAGCTATTACGGTTATGTAAAACCAGGTACTGCACCTGATGCAACGGTGAATAATAAGAAAATGTACTATTTGTATATTTGGATACCTATTGCAGCACCGGAAATTGGAATCCGAATGGTCTCTCCAATTCCATCAGATTTGAAACCTGCAGGAACTGATTTCTTTTCTACATCATATACTGATAATGCGGCCGAAAGAACTACCTATTTTGATACATGGATCAATTTGGAAAAGGCAGACGGTATTATGAAAAAAGAGGATATCTCTTCAAAAGGGAAGTCGGCAACATGGAATGTATTTGATTCCAACGATGATTCAAGCGAGATGCCAAAACAACCGTCTGGTAGTGCATATAACTCTTTGATGAGGATTACCAGTGAGGTAAGCAATCCACTGAAAGCATTAACTATTGGATTGTATCGTGTTGGATTTACTACTTATAAAACCGGTGAGGTTCAGGGAAGCTTTTTAGCTCAAGTAGGAGCCCCAGTTGATATTCCGGGTATTGTGATTGCAACGGACATGGAAAGCCTTGTTAAGTTGATCAAATAATTTTATTCAATATTATGAGAAAAAGCACCGCCATTTGTGGTGCTTTTTTATTTCGGGTTACCCTAATTATATACCTTTGCTCTTTAAATTATTAGCATGCAATTTAACAGAGAAGGTATTAGTGACGAAACTTTATGGAATCTTTATTATCATCTGCTTAAACCCAGAATGATTGAAGAAAAAATGTTGGTTTTGTTGCGTCAGGGTAAAATTTCGAAATGGTTTAGCGGAATTGGGCAAGAAGCCATTTCGGTAGGTGCTACTTTAGCCCTTCATGAGGATGAATACTTGTTGCCGATGCATAGAAATCTGGGAATGTTCACTGGCAGAAATATGCCTTTCAGTAAATTGTTTTCTCAATGGCAAGGTAAGATGAATGGTTTTAGTAAGGGTCGTGAACGATCTTTTCATTTTGGTTGTAATGAATATCATATTGTTGGAATGATATCACATTTGGGTCCTCAACTGGGAGTAGCAGATGGTATTGCACTTGCCTGTAAATTGAAAAAAGAAAAAAAGGCAACCCTCGTTATAAGTGGTGATGGTGGAACAAGTGAAGGAGATTTCCACGAAGCATTAAATACTGCTGCCGTTTGGGATTTGCCTGTTATATTTTGTATCGAAAGCAATGGATACGGATTATCAACTCCAAGCAACGAACAATTTAGATGTAAGTCTATAGCAGATAAGGGAATTGGTTATGGAATGAAAGCTGTTACCATTGATGGAAATAATATTCTGGATGTTTACAGGACAGTTAAAGAATTGGCTGAAGAAATTCGTGAAAATCCACATCCGATTTTATTGGAGTGTATTACTTTTAGAATGAGAGGCCATGAAGAAGCAAGCGGTACAAAGTATGTTCCAAAGGAATTATTTGAAGAGTGGGGTAAAAAAGATCCGCTTCTCAATTTCGAAAAATTCCTGCTGGATGAAAAGATAATGACTAGAGAAGAAATGGATGAAGTGAGAAGGGTTATTAAAACAGAAATCGATACAGGTGTTGCGGAAGTTTTTGAAGAACCTGAAGTTACAGCAAATACAGAAGATGAGTTAGCCGACGTTTATGCTCCATTTAATTTTACTGAAATAAAACCATCATCTACCCAAACAGAAATGCGTTTAGTGGATGCAATACGAGATGGCCTTCAACAATCATTGCGTAAATTTGATAGTCTTGTTGTGATGGGTCAGGATGTAGCCGAATATGGTGGTGTTTTTAAAGTTACTGAAGGATTTGTTGAGGAATTTGGAAATGATAGAATCCGAAACACCCCGTTGTGTGAATCTGCCATTATTGGTACAGGTTTGGGGATGAGTATAAAGAAAATGAAATCGGTTGTTGAAATGCAGTTTGCAGATTTTGTTACAAGTGGTTTTAATCCCATTGTAAACAATCTGGCGAAGATGCACTATAGATGGGGTCAAAATGCTGATGTGGTAGTAAGAATGCCCACAGGAGCTGGAGTAGGGGCCGGACCTTTCCATTCACAAAGCAATGAAAGTTGGTTTTTGCATACCCCGGGATTAAAGATTGCATACCCTGCTTTTCCTCAAGATGCAAAGGGTTTGTTGATCGCAGCAATTGAAGATCCGAATCCTGTAATGTTCTTTGAACACAAGGCCCTTTATAGAAGTATTTCAGGAAATGTAAGTGATGGATATTTTAATATTCCTTTTGGCGTTGCGAATGTTGTGAACGAGGGAAACAGTGCTTCAATTATTACTTATGGATTTGGAGTTCATTGGGCATTGGAATATCTTCAAAAGAACCCGCAAATCTCTGCAGATGTGATTGATTTAAGAACATTGGCTCCTCTTGATATGGATACTATTTATAACTCTGTAAGAAAGACAGGAAAGGCATTGGTATTGCATGAATGTACACTTACAGGAGGAATAGGTGCGGAAATAGCAGCTTTGATAAATGAAAACTGCTTTGAGCATTTGGATGCGCCTGTTGTAAGATGTGGAAGTTTAGATTCACCTGTTCCTTTTGCATCGGATCTTGAATGGAACTTCTTGCCGAAGAAAAGATTTGGTGAGAGGTTGGAAAAGTTGTTGAAGTATTGAGAAATTAGTAGGAATTCGATCTAGATAATAGATTAATCCGTATATTTATTATCTTATAAACTATCGCATGAACAAGATTGTTACACTCTTTGCTGGCATTATTTTTTCAATGGGTTTGAGCTTTGGTCAATCCGTTGCTCCGAATTGGACTTTATCGGATTGTAATTCGGTAAATCATACTTTGCATAACTATCTTGATAGCCAGGAAGTGGTGGTAATGGAATTTGTAATGGGGTGCAGTTCTTGTACTGATGCAGGAAACTTATTAATGAACTTAAGAGATTATTGCAATGTCGCATATCCGGGAAAAGTGAACTTCTTTTTGATGGATTATTATCCAAGTAATGACTGTGTTGATGTTACGACAACTTGGGCAACGCATAATTTTGATGCCAGTTTTTCAGGATGCTGGGCAGAAAAAGACTATTATTATCCAACGATATTCCCTATGCCTGCAATTGTAATTGCTGCGGGCAACTATCATACGGTTATCTATGATGATTTAAGCTGGCAGAATAGTGATACCACTTTGATTAAACAAGCGATAGATCAGTTTTTTGTTACTGTTGGAACAGAGGAGCAAGATAACACTTACAAAGAACTGGAGTCAGTATTGATGTACCCAAACCCGGTGCATGAAACTGTCTATGCAAATTTGTCATTATTAGATCTTGATGGTTTAAAAATTCAGGTTTATGATTTGTCTGGAAAAAAAGTACCAAACTTTGTTTCTCGAATTGATAAAGGTTTATTAGTACTTACAGTTGCAAATTTTCTGAATGGGACTTATATACTGGAGTTAACAACACCAAAGACTACCGTAAGGAAAATGTTCGTGAAGAATTAGGTCCCAATTTTACCCCAGGATTTGAAAACTTTTTTGTCAATTATCAGTTGTTTAATGCTCGGAAACCTCTTCGGGCAACAGTTAAGGTTTAAAAACATCTCGATTGACACCATAGTCTTTGCCTCCGGAACCGGTGGGATGCGAGGAGGTGCATTTACCAACTACGTGATTGCATATTCTGCAAAAGATAGCACGTATCTTATCTCAGATTATTTTGATTTTGTGGAAAAGGTATCCGGTAACAGAAAGGGGTTGGTCAAAAAGAAAAAGCAATTTAAATCATTCATTGGGAAGGATACAGATATTAAATTGATACAGGAATTATTGGAGGTTTTGGAAAAATTGGATAACAAACCTAAGTTTGAGGATTTGGGCCTAACAATGGAAGAATTTCAGAAGCTGACAGATATTAAAGCCGTAAGAAAAATTGCAAGAAAATATTATGTGGATTTCAAATTTAATCTGAGGTATACCACTCCTGAAAAGAATCTTGAATTTGTCGATGCGTTGCAAAACAAAGATACTTTTAATCTTTACATTAGAACAAGGTTCGATACCACCTTTAGTAAGGTGGAAACCAATAATTTTGACTATGCCGCCATCAGAATAAAGTCTGAGAATTTTAAATTTGGAATCAGTGCGGAAAATTCTTTTCGTCAACCCTGGTCAACTGCAAGCAGAAGGGTTGTAAGTCTGAAATTAAGCAAATTAATGGCTAAGATTGTGCCAAAAAATTTTCGAAGAAAAGAAGCATTCGATATACAAACCATCATTACTGATTACATCACATGGTTTATGAGAAAAAGAGGAATTCCCCTATGATTTAGGGAGAACTGTATTGACTACATTAGTTCCCTAGTTTGCTCAAAGATTTCAAAATAATGTTCAGATCAATTTTGGTCCTGTAATCTTTTGCATATAAAACATCCAGTTTCTCTTTAGTAAGTTCGTTTGATGTAATTCCTTTTATCCCATCAGCAGGAGTTAGTATACCACTTCTGAGCTTGGGAAGATTGCTATGTGGGTTGGAATAACTTATCCAGGTTTTTTTACCAAACAAAGTCGAGAAAATATTTCGAATAAAGCCTCCTTTGTTTTTAGGTAACCAAAATGTAATTGGAATAAAACTAAGGAGTAGGAGTGAAGTACTGATATCTAAGAATCTTTTTCTTCTTTTATTATTAGCTCTGTTAATCGAATTAAGGTCCACCACATACAATTCCCCTCTGGTATTAATAGAATTTGAACCAATAATGAATTCACTTTCGGGTGGTGCAATTTTATATTCAATTTCGGTAGATGATCCACTCATGGTTTGCATAATGCTATCTGCAGGAATATTTTTAGCACAAAAGATAATTTCAGTTGCCTGATAAATCTTCACCACTTCTTGTAATTGATCTGTATATCCTAAGTATTTCGGATGCTGATCATCCGCTTCAGGAAAAACATAACCAATAATATTAGGTTGCTGCTGGGTTGTTCTTATCAATGCTTCTACTCTTACACATTCTTCCTTATCACCTGCAATGATGATTCTTTTAGTTGCAACAGGGTCGAAACTTAGTTTTTTATAGAAGTAAAGATGTCCCAGTAAACGAAGAACTAAGACAGCCAATGTTGAAATAGCTGCTCCTACTAAAATAATGGCTCTTGAAAATCTATATGATTCGGGCAACAATGCATAAATCACTAAAATGAAAATTGATCCAACAAACATTCCTCTTAAGACCTTCATGATCTTATATGGACGTTCATAGGCCCCACTCACCGCCATGGAAATAATCCAAGTGAGAATATATGCGGGAACTATAAATTGTAAAAATTCTGGCGGATAAGATCCTCCTTCTATATATTTATGATTGGCTTCCCAATAGTTTTTTGTTAGAAGTAAAAGACCAAACATTGCTGCTGAATCCAATAAAGGAATCGTGAGTTTTTTAATGATCCTTACCCCAACTGCAATTCCTGCACGTAAATAAATAGCAAGATGAATAAGAAATGAAAAAATTCCGGCATTTCTTTGACTGAAATGTTTTTTTGCAAAAATTACCATGGCTTTGTAGAATACAAAAACATAGTTTACACTACTTTTTTTAGTGCTTTCTCCCTTGTAATGAATGATGGTGGTATCGGAAAAATAATAATTCTTAAATCCTCCTTGTGTAATTCTATAAGAAAGATCGATGTCTTCTCCATACATAAAAAATGTTTCGTCTAACATTCCTACTTTATCCAAAGCAGTTTTTCTCATGAGCATAAATGCTCCGGAGAGAACATCTATTTCATGATTTTTATCCTTATCAAGATAACCTAAATGATATCTTCCGAATTTTTTTGATTTACTGAATAAGGCTGAAAGACCAAAGATTTTATAAAACGCTACCCATGGTGTTGGTAATCCTCTTTTTGATTCAGGTAAGAACTTTCCTTTACCATCAATCATCTTTACACCAAGTCCTCCGGCATCAGGATGTGAATCCATAAATTCGGTAACTTTTGTAAAAGTATCTTCCTGTACAACTGTGTCGGGGTTTAAAAGAAGAACGTATTCTCCTTTGGCGATTTTTATAGCCTGGTTGTTTGCCTTTGAAAATCCTAGATTCTCTTTATTCTCGATAAGGATGGCTTGAGGGAATTTTTCCTTTACCATTTTCATGGAACCATCAACGGAGTTATTGTCTACAACAAAAACCTCTGCATCATTCGGACCTTTTGCCAAAGCTTTGTAAACAGATTGAAGACATTGGTCTAAAAAATGCTCAACATTGTAATTAACTATGACGATTGATAGCTTCATTCCTTACGGTAGGAACGAAGTTAATCATTTTAGCGTAAAGCTCTGTAAGGACCTACAATTGTACGTCCCTAATGTTTTACGAGAATGAAATTGGAAGCACGAAAGCGGCCCGGATGTAAGCGGTAGCCCGCAAAGAGGCTATAGCGTGCAGCCGGTAAAGCCGCTCTAAATTTGATTACCTTTTAAAAAAGAAATTCATGGGTAAATGTATCTATTGTAAAAGCACAGATGTAGAAACTGACTTATTAGTAACTACTCAAGCCAGAGCTGAGGGTGTTGCACGACCTATTGTTGGACCCATTTTTTAAAAGCGGAAAGGGGTACAGGAAATAGGAATAGAACCCATATTTACAGAAGTGTGTAATCAATGCGGAGGGGTTAGGCTATATATGAAGAATGTAAAAAAAATTGGGAAGTATATAACGAAAAAAGTTAGTTACTATTTGGCGAGTGAATTTTCGTAAGGAGTACGTTGTAAAATTGAACGTCCTAAAGTAACTTCATCAGCATATTCTAATTCATCGCCGAAAGAAATTCCACGTGCAATGGTTGAAATGGTAATGGATGAATCCTGGATCTTTTTGTAGAGATAAAAACTAGTTGTTTCACCTTCCATTGTTGTACTTAGTGCAAGAATCACCTCTTTTACTACACCTGAATTTATTTTATCGGTAAGTGTATCTACAAAAAGATCGTTTGGGCCAATTCCATCCATAGGTGATATTTTTCCACCCAGAACATGATATACACCTTTATACTGTTGTGTATTCTCAATTGCCATTACATCACGAACATCTTCTACAACGCAAATTAACGTTGCATCTCTTTTTTGATCGGAACAAATACCACAAACTTGTTGATCGGATAAATTATGACATTGAGTGCAATATTGAATTTCAAGCCGAAGCTTATGTAAGCTTTGTGCAAAATGTTCTACCTGACTTTTATCGAGTTTTAAAAGATGAAGCACCATTCTGGTTGCCGTTTTTCGCCCCACTCCCGGGAGCCCCTGGAATGATTGAATGGCATCTTCTAAAAGTTTGGATGAGAATTGTTCCATGAGCTGCAAAGGTAGGGAAGAATTCTCTATTGATGATTCCTATTTTTTGGTTATACTTCCAGTGTTCTCTTTTATTAAAATCCGAAGTCTTTAAACTTCGGATAGCTTCCGACTTCGAAAAAATTATTCGAAGATGTGAGCAGTCTGGAGATTGCATCTCAGGACTTTAATAAAAAGCATAACCTATGCCTGATACAAGGGTTTTCTGAAAATCATGCTCGATAGAAAGTCTTCTATACTCATTCATAATGCCCTTATGCTCGAAGCGGTTTTTTGGTTATAATTCTCATTCAAAATAGCGAAATTATAGTCAAAAGTGGTATTTTACTCATTCAAAAGATATGTATACACGAAATTATTTTTGCTGATAATCAATTACTTAACAGTTCTGGTTAAAAACTGATGATAAAGAATGATGATGGAATGAATGATCTCCTTTAAATTAGATTAAAATTTATAAGATATGAAAGCAAAACAAGTATCAAACATCGCCCTAAAAGCCCTAATCATGGTTGTAATTGCTGCTGTTATGGTGGTAGCTTTTATATTCAATCTTAAATAAAATCTTTAGTAAATTGTTATGTTGAGGGAGCTTCTGCTCCCTTTTTTTTGATCCGGAAATTTTCTTTCAAAAACTATATTATTGTAAATTAAGTTGTTATGTTAGTTTAACATATTTTTATAGTACTATGTATTGCATAGTACTAATGAATGCATAGATTTGTGTCATAATTAATACTATGTCAGCTCAAGTAACAATAGAAAACACAGAAGCACAGATGAGAAAGGGGATCCTTGAGTTGGTGATTCTTTCTCTTTTGGCCCGCAACGACGCTTACGCCTCAGAAATTATAAATGAACTGAAGCAAACCAGGCTAATCGTTGTTGAGGGCACCTTGTATCCGCTGCTTACCAGATTAAAAAATGGTGAGTTACTCATCTATCGATGGGAAGAATCTACTCAGGGACCTCCCCGCAAGTACTACGCAATTACCGAAAAAGGAAAAGAATTTCTAGTCCAGCTTAATCATACCTGGGATGAATTGGTTAGTGCAGTTAATCAAGTAAAAAAGTAATAATAAACTAAATGATAGTAACGGTAGGAGAAATTTTAAAATAACGAGTCATGAAAAAAACAATTAATGTAAATATAGGAGGCATGATGTTCCATTTGGACGATGATGCTTTTGAAAAATGTAAATCATATTTAGATACGCTGAAAGTGAAATTTAGCAAAATGGAAGGTGGCAATGAGATTGTTGAAGACATTGAATTCAGAATTGCGGAAATCTTTAAAGAAAGATTATCAAATACTAGAGAAGTGGTTTCCCTGGAAGATGTTGATGAGATGGTCTCAATTATGGGCGATCCAAATTCATTTGTTGATGATGATAATGTTGAAACTGCTCAAATGCAAACGGATGATCAACCTTTAGTAAAACGTCGGTTATTCCGAAATCCGGATAAAAGAGTAATCGGTGGTGTTTGCAGTGGCTTCGGAGCCTACTTTAATATAGATCCATGGATCATTCGTATCCTTATGATATGTTTGGTCCTTTTTGGGGGAGTAAGTTTCTTGTTGTATTTCATCTTCTGGATTGCAATGCCAAAAGCAATTACTACTGCAGACAGATTAATGATGAAAGGAAAACGGGTGGATGTAAACAGCATTGAAGATGCTGTTAAAAAAGAATGGAGCGAAACCAAATCGGGAATTAAGAATGTAGGACGCAATGCACAATCAAGTTCGGTTTTTCAGACTATTGGAAAGATATTTAGAATTAGCACAGGTATATCACTTATATTTTTTAGTGCCTTAACTCTGGCGTTTTTTGTATGGTGTATGCTTTCTCCTTCTGCAACTATCCATGTTAATCAGCTTCATTTATCCGTTAGAGAAGCCGCTGGAATGGTATTCGATTCCTTTGGAGAAATAGTTGTGGCATATATAAGTGCATGGCTTCTCATCGTCGTACCATCAGTTCTTTTTATTTATTTAGGTATAAGAGCTATCCTTCAATTCAAGCATAAATTGCGATACGTAATGCTTGGCGGATTTCTTTTGTGGTTAATTGGATTAATTATGGGGATCTATAGTGTGGTGAATGTTGCAGAAAGATATAAGATGGATGCCAGTACTAAGGAAGTGCCCACTTTTGCAGTTCAGGATTCTTCACTGATAAAAATTTCTGTTCTTGAGGGAGATGATATCCAAGGTTATAATCTTCAGGGTTGGCCAATGGAAAATGTGAATTTGGATATTGTGAAAAATACTTCTGATAGTTTTCCGGTGATTGAAATAACCAGAAAATCTCAGGGAAAGGATAAGCAAGCAGCATTTAATATGGCACAAAAGATCAACTATTATTATCAGATTGATAGCAATGAGATTAAACTCGCCTCTTATTTTATGATGGATAAAGCGGATAAATTCCGTGGACAGGAAGTGGATATTAAATTATTGCTCCCAGTGGGATATCGAGTATATCTTGGTAAAGAAACAGATGCGGTTATTAATGATATAAGCAATATCCAAGGGGTTTGGGATTATAATATGCAGGAACATACATGGACAATGACCAAAGAAGGATTAAGTTGTGATGATTGTCCAGTGGATATTACCAGAATGGGCCGCCAGGAAAAGGAAGAAGTAATTGTTGATTCGCTTGGAAATGTTACTGTTAAGGTGAAAAAAACTACTGATGATGAGGAGGATAGTTCTGATAAAGAGTAGGTCTAACTAGATTAAAAGTTCTTTACATATTATAATATCTTTGTAAAAGCAAGCCGGCTTGTCGCTGTTCTCCACTTTGTTGGAGAAGAGAGGAAAGTCCGGGCAGTACAGAGCACCGCACTTCTTAACCGGAAGGACCCGCCTTGGCGGGTACGGAAAGTGCCACAGAAAATAACTACCACTGGGAGTTATTTCGATCGAGCGAAGCGAGATCAAAATAATTCCCAGTGGAAAAGGTGAAAACGTGAGGTAAGAGCTCACGGTTCTGTTTGGTAACAAATGGAAAGGGTAAACCCTGCGGACTGAAAGACCAAATACACCCCGATGAAACTGCTCGTTTCGCTGGGGCTTGGGACGGAATAACGTCTATAGAATTGACGATGTTGTTTCGTCCCTAGCCCCCTAGGGGAGGGTAGGTTGCTAGATCTTAACGGTGACGTTAAGGGTAGATAAATGACGAGTTAAAACAGAACCCGGCTTACTGGCTTGCTTTTTTTTCCCAAAATAAACATTGATTTTGGATCAATAAACGACCCGGCTGGGCCGTGCCTTGTTTTTTCCGAACTAAAAATTAATAACAAACAATTTTATAACAACATATTATGAGAAACGTACCCAAAATTCTAAAAGTGATGTTTGCGCTATTTTTTGTTTTGCAAATCATTTTCTACAACAATATTTATGCAAATAGGGTAGATGTTACAAAACTTGATAGATATTTGGATAAACTAGAAATGAACAATGAAAATATTTTTTCATTGTCAGTAACCGAAAAAGGAAATCCTGTCTATTTAAGAAGCATAGGATTTATGGACCCATCATTTACCAATCACTCTAATGTGAATACAAGATATAGGATTGGAGAGTTGTCTAAATCATTTACATCCGTAATTGTTATGCAGATGGTTGAAGAAAAAATGATTCAATTTGGAACTCCTATCTCAAGATTCTTTCCTGAGATTCCAAATGGGAAACATATTTCGATTAAGGATCTTTTATCTCATAGAGTTAATATCATGAATTATTTACCGAGTGGAAAATTCTACACGGCGATAAAAAGTGATTATGTTTTCGATGAACTATTAAAGGAGGATCAATCTGATTTTCAACCCGAATTTGCATTTAGTGATCCTAATTATTTAGTGCTGGGACTAATAATTGAGAAAATCTCGAATAAAACCTATTCGGAAATAATAATGGAACGAATCATTGATAAGGTTGGGTTAGACAACACTTTCAGTATTTCCGAAAACTCTACCGAAAAAAACTCATCAAATGAAATAATTGGCAAATGGGATTTAAATTCTTTATCAGGTTCAGGAAGTATCGTCTCTACCCCGGGTGATCTTGGCAAGTTTATGAATGCATTGTTTTATGAGGATCTTATCAATGATAGAAGTTTGCGAACTCTGTTGAGCTTCGACGAAGGACTAAATATAGGGTTGAAAAAGCTTACTGCAGGAAATCGACAAGGATTCGGTTACTCCGGTTCTATGGATGGGTTTTATTCCAAAATGACCTATTTCCCGGCAGATAGTATTTGTATTAGCTTCTCGTCGAAGGGGAATAATACTGAAACTCTCGATGATTTGGTTAAAATTATTTATGGATCTTAAAAAATAAACAATGAAAAAAATTGCTTTAACATTATCGTTTTTGATTGCCCTTCTAATGGGAGCTCAATCTCAAAACACATTAAATCAACTAAAACTGGATAGTTTAATTACTACTCTGGATGTAAACAACCGAGCAATGTTTACCATTTCAATTGCCGAAAAAGGAAACGTGATTTATCATAGATCAGTTGGATATATGGATACCAGTCTCTCGGTTAAGGCAAATGAAAATACTAAATACAGAATTGGATCTATATCGAAAATGTTTACTTCTATTATTATTTTTCAATTGATAGAAGCAAAGAAACTTACCTTGGATACCAAACTTTCAAAATTCTTTCCGAAGGTGAAGAATTCGTCTAAAATTACAATAGGAGATATGTTATCTCACCAAAGCGGGATTCATAATTTTACTGCAGATTCAACCTTCCTGGTATTTTCCTATTTACCAAGAACACATAAGGAAATGTTAGATCTAATTTATTCAATGCCAACTGATTTTGAGCCTAGAACAAAACAAGAGTATAGTAATTCTAATTTTGTTCTTTTGGGTTACATCATCGAAAAGCTCACCAAAAAAACTTATGCCGATAATGTAAAAGAAAGAATTACGGAGAAAATAGGATTAAGAAATACCTATTATGGAACTAATGCAAATCTTGACAAAAATGAATCACGTTCATTTTACTGGAGAAATGAAAAATGGGGTCTTGAAAAAGAAACTGACATGAGTGTTCCTCATGCTGCGGGTGCTATGGTCTCAACTACTAATGATTTGGTAAAATTTGCACATGCACTTTTTAGCGGAAAATTTATTTCACAAACCAGTATTGATACTATGACAAGATTAAGACATGAATGGGGACTTGGTATTTTTCCAATGAAATTTAAAAACCGAACAGGTTTTGGACATAACGGTGGCATTGACGAATTTGGATCGCAATTAAAATATTTCACCGATGACAGTTTATCGATTGCAATTACCTGCAATGGAGCTCATTTTTCGATGAACGATTGTATGAAGGGTGCATTGAGTTGTTATTACAATGAGACGTATTCAATACCTACGTTTGTTAATTACCAGGTATCGGAAGATATTTTAAAACAATATTTGGGAACTTATTCTTCAAACGAATTGAAAATGGATCTGGTTCTAACATTGGATAGAAATTCGTTAATGTTGGCAGCAACCGGACAGAAAACCATTATATTGGAAGCTTCTTCCGACACAACTTTTGATTTTAAAGAAGCGGCCGCAGTTTTTGAATTTAAGAAGGAAGAAACAGGTGTTTTTAATGAAGTAATGCTTCATCAGGGAGGGATGAATTTTCCTTTTTTTAGAAAAAAATAATTGACAGATCCGGTGCTATTCTCATAATTTGGTGTTATTTGAATTAAAGCCGGATATTTTTCTAGTTTCTTGAGACTTCTACACCATCAACAGTCATCTTCCATATTCCTGTACCATCCTGATGAGGAGTTTCTGAAACAACAAAAGTTGTATTGATTCCTAAAGCACCCACTACAAAATTATTTCCTTCAAATTTTTGAATGGGAGCATTGATCTCCGTAGAGTTGTTCCCACTTTCTTTTTTATAGGACACTTTCCCACTTTCTGAAATGGATAATGTGATTTCGGGAGAGGTCCAAACTCCAACATAATCCTTTTTATCATCGGGGACTTTTATCCCCTTTAATCCGCAGGAACCAAGGGTAAACAATACAAGCAATACGGGTACTAGATAGGTTTTAGCTTTCATATAGATCAATTTACTACCAAATATATGTTTTTATATGTAAGTTTATCCTCATGAAGTACGGGAAATTTCTAATTGCCTTGCCACTCCTGCTATTTACGATTATCCGGGTATCCGGACAGTTGAATACTGCCAAGCTTGACAGCCTGATGGATGTCTACGAGCAAAAGAATAAATTAATGGCGACACTGGCAATTGGGCATAATGAACAAATTGTTTACAAAAGGGCTATTGGTTATAAATGGTACGAAGGTGATCAAAAGATAAAGTCAGACCCGCTTACCAAATATAGAATAGGATCAATCACCAAAACATTTACTGCAGTTATGATTCTTCAGTTGATTGAAGAAAAAAAACTAAAATTAGCCACTCTGCTTTCAAAATACTTTCCCAAATTCCCTAATGCAAAAAAAATAACCATTGAACATTTACTTAAGCATCGAAGTGGGATTCATAATTTTACCGACGATCAAGAGTATTTATCCTATATGTATAAACAAAAAACTCAGGCTGAATTGATGGAGGTCTTTATGAAACTCTCATCTGACTTTGAACCAGGAGAAAAACATGTGTATAGCAATACCAATTACGTTCTTTTGGGAATGATAGTTGAAAAAATTACCAAGGGTTCATATTCTGATGCGCTTTCTAAAAGAATCACTGGTAAATTGGGATTGCAAAATACTTATTGCGGAGCAACATCCGATTTGAATAAAAATGAATCAAGGTCTTATTTCTTCGATGCTAATAATTGGGTTTTTCAAAACGAAACTGATATGAGTATTCCTCTTGCCGCAGGTATGATTGTTTCTACTGCAGAAGATCTGGTGAAATTTTTTGAAGGGATTTTTGCATACCAGTTATTAAAAGAGGAAACTGTTGATCAAATGATCATTCAGCAAGATGGATATGGAATGGGGATTAATTCAATCCCATTTTACGAGACTTTTGCCTACGGACATAATGGAAGCCTTGATGGTTTTCAATCGTTGGCTTCGTATTTTCCAAATGAGAAAGTTTCGGTTGCATTTTCCGCGAACGGAATTAATGTTGATCTCAACGAATTTCTTATTGGGGTATTGTCTATATATTTTAATAAACCTTACGTTATTCCTGTTTTTTACACTTTTCATGTACCTGAGAATATATTAAAGGAATATGCAGGAATATATCATTCAGAAATGTTGAAACTTGATTTTTATATATCGATGAATGGAAATGTAATCATGGGTGAAGCTGCTGGGCAATCATCTTTTCCCTTGGAGGCTAAGTCGGAAACTAAATTTGATTATGTTCCGGCAGCACTTGAAATTGAATTCATTAGAAATATATCAAATACCGTTGAATCATTTGTATTGAAACAATCAGGAATGGAATTTTCATTTACCAAGTTGAAATAATTGAAAAAATCATTACAAATATCCTACGACCTTAGAAAGTTGTTCATCCTGATAACGGGATTGATGATTTCATCGAATCTTTTTGCACAGTTTAGTTCGCAGGTGGCTTATGATCTTGATAAGGGAATGCCTTCGAATACAGCTTACTATGTTTTTAAAGATGCCGATAGTTATTTGTGGATCACTACCGACAGAGGTTTGGTAAAATATGATGGATATAATTTTACCACATATACAACACGTGACGGTTTATCAGACAATGAAATTTTTGAGGCTTATCAAGATAGTAAAAAAAGAATTTGGTTCTCCACATATAATGGTATTCCCACAATGTATGGAAACGGAAGTTTTTATAGTTTTGAGCAGGCGTTTAAATCTGCAGGCAAGCCGGCAGTGGGCCCTTGTTATCGAATCATGGAAACTCCCGGAAGTTTATGGTTTCTAAATCGAAAGGCACTCTACAAATTTCATAATAACAAGATCTATTCGTTTGATGCAAATGACAATAGTTTTGTTTCGATGATTTACCATCCACCTACTGAAAAACTTTATGTGTTTTTTGCAGCCAAGTCTAAAATCATAACTATCGATAAAAAAAATAAGATTGATACAATTCAGCTGCCAACGGTTAGAACGACTACTATTTCAAAAGCCATGGTAAAAGGAGATGCGATCTTTTACACTACCTGGAAACATTTTTGTATGTGGAACATTAAAACTGATAGTTCTTTTTCAGTCAATATGGATACCGAGCTACTTTCAGTTTTTGATTCAGGAAACGATAGTATTTTATTAATCGGATCTTCTTCATCGGTATTTGCGTTTAATATAAGAACCAAAACATGGACAGAAAAGTTCATTGACAATCAGGGGATTTCTTCTATATATGCAGGCACAGGAGGTTCATACTGGACAACTTCCTTGAATAGTGGTGTTAGCTTTTTTGGAAATGAGAAGGTACAAGTATTAACCCAGAAGAATGTTTTGCCCTTTGAATATGTTTCACTGGTTAGAAAAAGAGGTAATAAATTATTGATTGCTTCCGACAAGTTTCGATTTTGTATTTATGATCTCACCACAAAAAAAGTAATTTCATATTTCAACGAGGCAGGAGATATTCCAGGAAGAGGTTTTGCAAATGCAATAAGAGTTGCAAACAATGGAGATATTTATATTAGTTTCAGAATTATCCTGGTTAAAATAGATAAAGCAGGTGTAATTAGCAGACTTCAATTGAAACAAGTTAGCTATGATCTGGTCTACACTCCCGAATATTATTTTGCCATACATGCTGATCAAATCTCAAGAAGAGAGTCTTCTGCTTCAATTACGGATGTAAGCGATGATTACGAATCTATGTCGGTTAGTGCCCGACATTTATTTTACGATCCTACTTCTAGAACCATGTTCGCATACGGTTCCTCAGGACTGTATAAAGTAAACGTGGATAGTTTTAATAGGGTAGACGATTATACACATACTCCTGAACTATCAAGTAATATTTCTTCTATTGCAAAGTTTAATGATACCGTTTTTGTAGTTGGGACTACAATCAACGGACTTCATTTCATCAACAGAAATAAAATCATAGGCAGCCTTTCGGTAGATGAGGGTCTTTCATCCAATTATATTCATTGTGTTACAGTTGATAGGGATGAAATTTGGGTTGGAACTGATTATGGGATTAATGTTCTGCAATTAAATAAGAAAACCCAAAAATTTGATATCAAGTATCTGGGAAAAAAAGATGGAATATTCAGCAATGAAGTGAACGATATTTTTATTGAAAATGATACTATTTACGCGGCAAGTCCATTTGGACTCTTCTTTTTCAATAGAAATAATATTTATCAGGAAGCCGAATTGCCGATATTAAACATCGAGTACGTTCAGTTTAATAATAAAAGAACAAAAATTGGGCAGGAGATTCATTTAAAATCATCTGAAAATAATTTACGTGTTCGATTTACTGGAATTTCTTACAGTTCGTTGGGAAACATCATATACAGGTATAAACTATCTCCAGTTGATGAACAATGGCATTATACAACCACCAGAGAGATTGAGTATCCATCACTTTCTCCAAACTCATATCAATTATCAATTCAATGTAAAGGAAGCAGAGGTGATTGGTCGGTGGTAAAAAGTGTAAAATTTGATATATCACCTGCATTTTGGCAGCGTTTTGAAGTGAAGATACTGCTCATACTTTTAATAGTTTTGACTTTGGGAATGGTTATTAGAATCCGGATTAGAATTTTAAGAAAACGACATTCCTTAAAGGAAAAATTATTGAAACTTGAAAATGAAAAACTGGAAGACATAAAGAATCAGGCGGTAAAGGATAAAGAGATTATTGAGTTGGAGCAACAGGCTTTACGACTTCACATGAATCCTCACTTCATCTTTAATGCAATTAATGCCATCCAAGGATTCTATGCTGGAAATGAAGTAAGTAAGGCAAAACAATTCATTAGTTATTTTTCACGCCTCCTTCGTTTAATTCTTGAGACTTCCAAAGAAAAATTGGTTCCATTAAGCACAGAGGTTGAGATTATCAAAAACTATCTTGAACTGTTTTTGCTTCGGTTCGAAAATAAATATGATTATCACATCAACATAGACGAAGAAATGGATGATGATTTTTTAATGATTCCTCCTATGGTTGTTCAACCTTTTGTGGAAAATGCGGTCCTGCACGGTATTTCTCCGCTCAAATCAAAAGGAGAAATTGCCATCGATTTTATTCTTGAAGAGGATATTCTAAAAATCACCATACGAGATAATGGTATTGGCCGAAAAAAGTCGGAAGCGTTAAAAATGTTCTCGAAAGCTAAATCCACGGGGATTAAAGTAACTCAGATGAGGCTAAAACATTTGGATACCAGATTGGTTATAAATCAAACAGTTGAGATTATTGATCTGGAGGAAAATGGGGAATCAACAGGCACAATGGTGATCTTAAGGGTCCCATTGATTAACAAAAACAGTGGCATTCACTAAAGAGATCAGGAAATTTTTTTAGAACTTTCCTTATTTAAATTGAATTTTATACATTTACTTAAAACCTTACCATTATGATTCGCTGCATAGTAGTCGATGATGAAAAACAAAGCCGAAATGCCCTAATAAGTGAATTAGATAACTTCAAGGATCAGATTAAGATCGTTGCAGAAGCTGACTCAATGGTGACAGCAATTGAGGCCATTAATGATTACAAACCCGAGCTCATTTTTTTAGATATCCATTTGGGCGATGGAATGGGATTTAACGTTCTTGAAAATACTTCTTGGCATAAATGCAAGGTGGTTTTTGTAACCGCTTATGATGAGTATGCTATCAAAGCTTTTAAATTTAATGCGATTGATTATTTATTGAAACCTGTTTCTTCCGAAGATGTTGGAAGAGTGGTGAGTCGCATTTCTCAATTTGAACCTCTTGAAGAGCATATTCTTAATAGAAATTTCCTTGCAAATTATAAAAGCACGGGTCCAAAAAGAATTGCTATTTCCAATAGTGATGGGGTCCATCTAATTGAAATAGACGAGGTGATTCGTTGTGAGGCGGATGGGAATTATACAAAGATATTTTCAACTTCGGGTGAAGTGATCCTTACATCAAAAACTTTGAAGGAATACGACACTATGTTGTTGGATTTTAATTTTGAACGTGTACACAATTCTCATTTGGTAAACATGCGCCACATAAAAAAATATCTCAATAAGGATAGTGGATATTTGCAAATGAGTGATGGTTCTCAGATTCCTGTTTCTCAACGCAAGAAATCGTATGTGTTGAGTATTTTAGATAAGATTGTCTAGTCACTTATTAAGACTTTGTCATCCTGACTTGTGCTGATCGCAGCATCAGTAGCTTGTCGAAGGATTTTTTATGGCGCCTTCGCTACGCTTCGGGGTCGCTAACGCTCCGTACTCCCTACAGTCGCACCAAGCCCTTCGCATCGCTGGCGCTATCAGCCCTATGTAAATTTTCGTTTACATAAATCCTGCTAACCTCTAAGGATCCCTTTGTATAAATAATAGATTCGAAATAATTGGATTGCCATTTAAAATCTATTCTATTTTTATTTGCATACCGTTTTACTGAAGATTTAAAGCCATTTACAACAGAAGCAAGATTATTTTTTTGCCCACCAAATTTGTTCGGTCCGGGGTCGTTAGATATTTGTTGAATTTTTAAAATTCCATGTAAATGATTTGGCATTATTACAAAGGCATTCAATTCTACGTAAGGGTAATGTTGTGGAATTTGAAGCCAATAATCCATGGCAATTTGCCCAATCGAAGTTGGATGAAGCGATGGGCGATCGCCCATCGCTTCAATTTCGCCAAAATGTTTTTTCCTGTTGAAAGTATTGATTGTAATTAAGTACCAACAATTAGATCCATAGTCATGGGTTCTATTTCTGCGTGTTTGTCGTCGATACTTATTAATGAATAAATCTGCCATATAATTTGTCAATGCTGATTCATTTAAGATATGCATTGTGTTTTATATAAGCAACTATCTATCGAAAGTTTTAGTGTCTAAGCTGGTGTGTACATTAGTTATTTGCTTCTAGTTTTTGTGCCTTCCCTTAAATCATCACCCTTTTTTATAAATCATTTACCAATTATATTCTATGTTCCACCCATTTTTTAATATTTGGTGGTTATAAGATATATACTTTAGCCTAGTTTTAATAAACTTGTAGATATGAAATATATAGTACAGTTTTTATTGGTGGTATTCCTAATTCCATTTGTTTCCTGTGGCAGAACTGCTCTTGAAAAGACAGACGATGTGCAAAAAAATGAAAAGAAAGAAGTAAGGAGAAAAGAAATTCCCGAAAAGGAATTCAATAATATTTTTGTTAAGGAAAATGGGTTAATAGTTAAGGACTTATATTTAACCCGAGAGGATAGTTCAGTGGTAACAAGTACAAACAAACCCCGTCCTACTGAAAAGGTTAAATTGCATTTGTATCTGGAAGGCTGGTCGGTAAAAGATGGAAGAGTTAAAGTAGGGGCATCAGAAACAATTACAGCAAGTAATGGAATGGATATTCTAAGTATGGATGATGTATTTAGTAAAGTTCCTGATCTCAGTGAAAAGGGGGCAAAGTATATCAAACTAACCGCAAAAATTACGGAGCCCGGCACGTTTGATTATTTTACGGTATCATTTAAGGTTTGGGACAAAGCTTCTAATGCTTCTATTACGGGGCATTACAAGTTAGATATGAATTAGGGTTATTGTTGCTCAATCAGCAAATATTTTCCCAGGATTTAATATCCCTTTTGGATCAAACACCTTCTTAATGTCTTTCATTAAATTCAACTGTGTTTCGTTGAATGCAATGTCCATGTAGCTTTTCTGCACCAATCCAATTCCGTGTTCACCGCTTAAGGTTCCACCTAGTTTTACACAAAGCTGAAAAATCTCACGAATTCCCTTTGGTAATTCTTCGTTCCATGTTTTATCATCCAAGTCTCCTTTAATAATGTTCACATGTAAATTTCCGTCACCAGCATGGCCATAGCACACAGAACGGAATCCGTATTTGTTTCCAATTTCCTTTACCCCTTTTAAAAGATCGGTTAAATAATATCTGGGTACAACGGTATCTTCTTCCTTATAAACCGAATTTGATTTAACAGCTTCTGCAACCGAACGACGGAGTTTCCAAAGCGCTGCTTTTTCATCGGTACTTTCGGCGTAATAGGTATTTAAACAATTGAATTGTTCTGTAACCTCTGCGATTTTTTCACAGGTTCCTCGTAATACATCCATATCAGTTCCATCTACTTCAATAAGAAGATGTGCTTTTTCCTCATCCGTAATGGTAAGTTGAATATCATTACGGAATTTTAAAGTCCAGTCGATGGCATCACGTTCCATAAATTCAAGAGCAGAAGGAACAATCCCAGCTTTAAATATGGCAGAAACACATTTGCAAGCATTTTCAGCATCAGCAAATGGAACCAACATTACTATTGTTTGTGGAGGATAGGGGATAAGTCTCAATACAATTTTTGTAATAACACCTAAGGTACCTTCACTTCCAACAATTAACTGAGTTAAATTATATCCGGTAGAGTTTTTTAAAACATTGGCGCCAGTCCAAATAATATCTCCATTAGCTAATACAATTTCGCAGTTAAGAACATAATCTTTGGTTACGCCGTATTTAACAGCTCTGGGACCTCCGGCACATTCTGCAAGATTTCCACCAATAAAACAAGAACCTCTGCTGCTTGGATCAGGTGGATAGTACAAACCTTTTTCAATAACAGCTTCCTGTAAAATCTGAGTAATTACTCCGGGTTCAACGGTAACCTGCAAGTTATTTTCATCGATGTTAATGATCTTGTTGAATTTATGCATGGAAAGTAAAACTCCACCATGAATGGGAAGTGCTCCACCGCTTAATCCTGTTCCACCGCCGCGTGGAGTAACTGCAATATTATGTTCGTTACAATATTTTAAGATTTGCGAAATCTGATTCGCATTTTCAGGAACAAGAACTACCTCGGGCATATAAACTAGGTCTTCGGTTTCATCATGGGCGAAGTTTTCCTTGCGTTCATCAGTAATTATATTGGCTTCACCTACAATTGAGGCAAAATGCAAAATGTCTTTATGACCCGGAACTGTGTAGCTCATATACAAATGTAAATTTTCTATGTGATCTATGTGCCTATGTGGTTCAAAAAACTTTAACGCATAGGCACATAGGTTTTGGAGCCATATACTTTTCTTTTATTCCTTCCAGGGACACCTAATACTATTCATGCTTTTGTCCCGTTCTTTTACTACTTTTGATTCAATGAAATTAAGGATTTCGATATTGGCTTTGGTTGCCATTCTTTTAAGCGGCAACCTCCATGCAGTTCGCTTTAGGATTGCTGTTCTTAAATACGGAGGCGGTGGAGATTATTATGCGAATCCAACCAGCTTACCAAACCTCATTAAATTCTGCAACAAGGAACTAAAAACAAATATTGATCCTGAGCCGGACGTGGTTGAAGTGGGGAGTTCAGACATTTATAACTATCCTTTTCTTCACATGACGGGTCACGGCAACGTATTTATGAATAACCAGGAATTGGATAACCTGAGAAACTATTTGATTGGAGGGGGCTTTTTACATATTGACGATAACTATGGAATGGATAAATATGTGAGAAGAGAATTGGGTAAGTTATTTCCTGATAAGGAACTGATTGAATTACCTGCTTCACATGAGATCTATCATCAGAAATATGATTTTAACGGCTTGCCAAAAATCCACGAACACGATAACAAATCCCCGCAAGGTTTTGGAATTATGCATGAAGGACGATTGATTCTATACTATACTTACGAATGCGATTTGGGTGATGGTTGGGAAGACCAGGAAGTGCATGGTGATAGTGAGGATACCCGCATAAAGGCTCTAAAAATGGGAGCTAATATTCTTCAATACGTTTTCTTCGGGTCTTTTAAATAATATCTATACCTCTAGCGGCTGGGGTGAAGTGGCATCCTTTTTTTTATTTAAATTTCCTGTTTAAGTATTGAGATCCCAGCGGGAGCTGGGAATCAGCGATTATTTGAAGGGAGAAACAATGCGCAAAAAAGTTGCGCATTGTTTCTCCCTGTTTTTTGAAGTGATCCCCAGCTCCAGCTGGGGTCTGCATTTTATGAGACGAATACCACATAAAAAGATTTAGCGAAACACTAGTAAAGGTGCCCAATAAATATTGTAATTATCTAATTATTAGACAATTACACCACACGTTTAAAAATGTTTACCTTTACAATCCCAAAACGTTAATAGATATGGTGTATCTTGATTTTGAATCGGATATTGAGCAGCTTGAAACTGAGTTGCAAAAAGTGAGAGAAGTGGCTGAGAAAACCGGCATTGATGCAAAAGAAGCAATGATTTCACTCGAGAAACAATTGCTCGAAAAAAAGAAAGAAGTTTACGGCAAACTCTCCGCCTGGCAAAAAGTTCAGGTAAGTCGTCATCCTGAAAGACCCTATACAATTGCTTACATGGATTATGTTACAGAAAATAACTGGACAGAATTACATGGCGATAGAAATGTTGCGGATGATAAAGCAATGGTTGGTGGCCTAGGTCAGATTGACGGACATAGCGTAATGATGATTGGTCAGCAAAAAGGGATCAATACAAAAATGCGTCAGATTCGTCGTTTTGGAATGGCAAATCCTGATGGTTATAGAAAGGCATTGCGTTTAATGCGCATGGCCGAAAAATTCAATATTCCTATTGTAACATTTATTGATACTCCGGGTGCATACCCTGGATTGGAAGCTGAAGAAAGAGGACAAGGCGAGGCAATCGCAAGAAATCTTTTTGAAATGTTTAGAATTAAAGTTCCTATTATTTGTATCATCATTGGTGAGGGTGCAAGTGGTGGTGCATTAGGTATTGGTATTGGTGATAAAGTATTGATGTTAGAAAATACATGGTATTCGGTAATTTCGCCAGAATCATGTTCATCTATTCTTTGGAGAAACTGGGAGCATAAAGAAGAAGCGGCAGAAGCATTAAAATTAACCGCTGATGATATGCTGAAGAATAAACTGATTGATGGTATTATTAAAGAACCATTGGGAGGTGCTCACAGAAATATGAATGAAGCTTTCCAAAATGTGAAGAAAGAAATTCTGAAACATTTAGTTGCGCTTAAGAAAGAGAAAAGAGAGAAACTCATTCAAAAGCGAATTGAAAAATTTGCTTCGATGGGAGTTTATACAGAGAAGTAGTTAAGCATTTATCATTAGCTGTTAAGTGTTATTCATTAATAGAATTGAATGTTTAACATTAAACAAAAAATGAATAATGAATAAATCGAATGATAACTGTAGATCCAAAAGAAATAGCAACCAGTTTACTTCATAGTCATTTATTGGCTGCTGTTGCCCCTCGTCCTATTGCTTTTGCAAGTACCATGGATAAACATGGAAACCCCAATTTAAGTCCCTTTAGTTTCTTTAATGTGTTTGGGGTAAATCCACCGATTGCTATATTCTCTCCTGCGAGACGTGTAAAGAATAATACCATTAAGCATACTTTGGAGAATGCAATGGAAACTGGTGAGGTGGTAATCAACATTGTAAACTATGCAATGGTTCAACAAGCATCTTTGGCAAGTACAGAATATGCAAAAGGTGTAAATGAATTTGAAAAATCCGGCTTTACCGCAATACCATCCGTAAAAGTAAAACCATTTAGAGTAAAAGAATCTCCGGTACAACTAGAGTGTAAGGTGCAGGATATTATTCATACAGGAACTGAAGGTGGTGCAGGAAATTTAATTGTTTGCGAAATTGTATTAGTACATATTAGTGAAGATGTTTTGGATGCTAATGGAAAGATAGATCAACATAAAATAGATGTTGTGGGTAGATTGGGTGCTGACTGGTATGTTCGTGCAAATGGCAACGCCTTGTTCGAAGTACAGAAGCCTTTAACTACTATGGGTATGGGGATTGATAGCCTTCCGGAAAAGATTCGTGATAGCCATGTGCTTACCGGAAATAACTTAGGTCAGCTTGGGAATGTAGAAAAAATGCCAACGATTGAGGAGTCAAAAGCATTTATTCAATCCGATGATTGGAAAAAAATAATAAATGATTCCGAATTGAATCTTGCGTCTACAAATAATGATCATGAGATAGCCAGCTTGTTGCTTGATAAAGGACTTGTGAAAGAAGCCTGGTACTGGTTGGTTTCTTTATAACCTTAATTAATAATTTTAGAAACTATGATCGTTTATAACGTAACTATCAACATTGATGCTGATGTTCATGATGAATGGAAAAAATGGATGTTGGATGAACATATTCCTCAGGTTTTAGCAACCGGAATGTTTCTTGATTCAAGAATGAGCAGAATGTTGCTTGCAGAAGAGGAAGGTGGACTTACATATAGCATTCAATATACTTTAGAATCAATGGATAAAATGAGGGAGTATGAAGAAAAATATGCTCTTGGCCTTCGTGCTGACGTTGACAAAAGATACGATGGTAAATTTGGTGCATTCAGAACAATGATGGAGGTTGTAGGCCATCTAAAAGCATAAATTCTTTTTTCCTTATTTTTGTGGAGCTTAATCGCCGCTCCATGAAGAAATATTTCCTAGTTTTTATTCTGCTATTATTTTGCAGAACTCTGTTTTCACAGATCGTAAATATTGAAAGTCAAAGAATCCATAATGATACCACCGGATGGGATGGAACTTTGGATGCCGGATTTTCAGTGAATCAAAACAACACACTTTTGGTAAGTGCTACAACTGGTGCACACGTTCAGTACAAAACCAAAAAGGATCTTTTTATGCTATTGGGTAATTGGAGATTTACCAATGGTGGTACTGAAAGATTTATGAATGATGGAATGGCTCACTTTAGATACAATCATAAATTCAATAATTGGTTAAGATTGGAAGCATTTACTCAGGTGCAGTATAATGAGTTGTTGAATCTTCGCATCAGGTATTTAGTGGGTATGGGCCCAAGAATAAAATTCCTAGATAAAAAGTTTATTAATATGTATGTGGGGACATTATATATGTTTGAGTACGAACAACAGGCGATTACAGACACCATGGAATATAACAACAGATTGAGTGCTTATTTATCCTGGACGATAGATCCGAATCCTAATTTTTCCTTTGTAGCCACTACTTATTACCAGCCGAAGCTGACTGATTGGAGCGATTTTAGAATCAGCGGAAATTATGCGTTGAAATTTAAAGCATTTAAAAGATTAGCTTTTAAAGTTGAATTCAGCTTTTTATTTGATGCGATTCCTCCTCCCGGAATTCGTCAATTTGTATTTACTGGAACAACAGGAATTGTATTCAATCTTAAAAAATAATTTTACTTCATCAATCTCCAACAAATTCCTGCTAAAAACATTCCTGCAAACGGGGCGGTTAAATAAATCCAAAGATTTTGTGCATTACCCGTAATTACCGCAGGGGCCAAACTTCTTGTTGGATTCATTGAGGTTCCTGAGATAGGTCCCGCGAAAATTACCAATAGTAAAATGGTTCCTCCAATTGCTAATCCGGCAAGCACTCCTGTTTCTTTTGATCCTTGTGAAGTAAATAATATAACGATCATAAGTATAAAAGAAATGATGATCTCCAAAACAAACGATCTGAAAGGATGTCCTAATGGCTGTGTCTCTCCTAAAAAAACTTCAGCGGGGAAAAGATATTTTAAGGCACCCGTTGCCACAAAAGCACCCAAAACCTGCGCTATTAAATAAGGAAGTACATCTTTACTAGGAAGTAATCTCACCATCCAAAATGTAAGTGTTACAGCAGGATTTAAATGTGTCCCGGAAATACTTCCGAAAGCGTAAATCAATGCAGTAACAGCTACACCCCAACAAATGCCAATACCAATTAAACCAATGCCTCCGTTTGTGTGTTGATCAACAACAATGGAACCGATACCAACAAACATGAGAATGAAGGTTCCTAAAAACTCGGCAATGTATTTTTTCATGGTAGGGCTACTGATGGGTTTATTTTTTAAAGATAAATAATTCTGTCAAATATTAAATAGGAGTCCGATTAAATATTTTCTTTCACAAATCTATTACAATATTCTTTTATCAAGTCTCTTACTCTCCTAAACTCTGCTTTTATTTCTTCATCGCTTCCAACGGTATTTGACGGATCAGGAAAATTATAATGAAACTGTTTTGCAGTTGAAGGGAATACCGGACATTTTTCTTTCGCATTATCACAAACGGTAATAACAAAGTCAAATGGTATCGACATATATTCATCTACATGGTTTGATGTGTGATGAGATATGTCAATACCATCTTCCTTCATAGTTTCAATAGCTAATGGGTTAACACCATGTGTTTTTACACCTGCACTATAAATATTTGCTTTTGTTCCGGCAAAATGTGCAAGGTATCCATGGGCTATTTGACTTCTACAGCTGTTGCCCGTGCATAAAACGAGAATGTTTTTCATTTTTAACAACAAGATTTTTCCGTTGTAGGTTCACTCAGATTCTTATTTTCCTTTTGTTCTGGAGTGCAGCAAGCGGTTGCTTCATTCGTTTCATAATGTGGATCATTGAATTCTACATCTTCATGAAAATAATAAACTTCCCATTGTACGCCATCTGGATCATTTACCCAAAACTTATCTTGTTTTGCATAACAGCAATTGGTGCCCGTTTCTTCTTTTGCAACAAGGTTCTTCTTTTTAGCATCCCAAAGTTTTAGGTTCAAATCCTCGGCGGTTTCTACCTGGAAACCGAGATGTCCAAAGTTTTGTTGAACCTTGTCTTTATTTTCTACAAAGGAAATGATGAGAGACGGTTCTTCCAAAACATATTTGGCATACAGCGGTTTTATTTTATTTGGCTCGATGCCAAAAAATGAATTATAAAATTCAATGGATTTTTGCAGATCACTTACATATAAGCTTACGTGCATTCTTGGAAATGGATTTTTCATTTTTGAATATTTTTAAATTAACAACATGTTTTTTTCTGTTCTATTTTTTCGAATAAGGAATCAAGGATAATTTTAAACTTTCCCCAGGTCTTCTCATCAATACAATAACAAATAGAGGTGCCATCAATATTCCCCTTAATTAAACCTGCATTTTTTAGTTCCTTTAAATGCTGTGAAACTGTTGGTTGCGCTAATGGTAGTTCGTCAACGATATCTCCGCAAATGCAATTTTCTGTTTTGAGTAATACTTCTATAATGGCAATTCTTGCAGGATGTGCCAGCGCCTTGAGTAACATTGCAAGTTCGTTTTGCTTTTCGGTGAATTGTTCAGACTTAGTTAATCCCATAATCTATTTATATATTGCAATATTACGATAAATGTATTTTATCATCCAAATATTTAACCCATTTTTATTCTAACCATTTGATAAACACTTACATAATTTTAAGATTTGGGTTACCTATTATTCAGTACTTTTACGTCATTATTTCAATTATCACACATGAAACAGGCATATATAGTAGAAGGAATTAGAACACCCATAGGAAGTTTTGCTGGCTCTTTAGCTTCAATCAGACCAGATGATATGGCCGCATTAGTCATTAAAACTTTGGTTGAAAAACTTCCATCCATTGATCAAAAAAATATTGAAGATGTAATATTGGGTTGTGCAAACCAGGCAGGTGAGGATAATAGAAACGTTGCTAGAATGTCGGCATTACTTGCCGATCTTCCAGTGGATGTTGCAGGCGAAACTGTAAATCGCTTATGTGCATCAGGTATGGCCGCAGTTGCAAATGCTGCTCGTTGTATTCAAACAAATTCAGGAGATCTTTTTATTGCTGGTGGAGTTGAAAATATGACCCGTGGTCCTTGGGTGATCTCTAAAACGTCTACGCCTTATGGAAGAGATGCACAAATGTTCGACAGTAGTTTTGGATGGAGATTCATCAATCCAAAGATGAAAGAAAAATACGGAGTGGATGCTATGGGTGAAACTGCCGAAAATTTATTGAGCATCTATCAAGATATTACTCGTGAAGATCAGGATAAGTTTGCATTATGGAGTCAGCAAAAAGCAACTGCTGCACAAAATAATGGTCGACTTGCAAAAGAAATTGTTACTGTTCCTATACCACAAAAAAAAGGAGATCCCATTCAATTTTCAAAAGATGAATTTGTAAAATCAAATTCTACTATAGAAATTCTTGGAGGATTAAAACCTGCATTTAAAAAAGATGGTTCGGTAACAGCAGGTAATGCAAGTGGATTGAATGATGGTGCTTCTGCATTAATGATTGCTTCTGAAGATGCGATTAAAAAATATAATTTAACTCCCAAAGCAAGAATCGTAAGTTCTGCAGCAGCAGGTGTAGAGCCTCGCATCATGGGAATTGGTCCCGTTACCGCAACCAGAAAAGCTTTGGAAAGAGCAGGTTTAACTTTGGATCAAATGGACATATTGGAAATCAATGAAGCATTTGCTGCGCAGGTATTAAGTTGTACCCGTCAGTTAGGAATAGCAGATAATGATCCACGTTTAAATATAAATGGAGGTGCAATAGCATTGGGTCATCCTTTGGGAATGAGTGGAGCTAGAATTATTTATTCAGCAGCGTTGGATCTTCAACTATTACAAAAACGCTATGCACTTTGTACTATGTGCATAGGGGTTGGACAAGGCTACGCGATTATTTTGGAGAGGGCCTAAAAAATCTTGCTCCCATTTTATTGGAATGTATGTTAGTGGTTAAGTACCTTTTATACGGTGTTTTCTTTTTTATTTATTGTGAACCCTTTGCCGTTTTTCGCAGCATTGCTCTATATTTTACCCACAACCACTAAGTGTCAAAAGAGCTCATTCTACTCGCTTTTAGCCACCAAGTTCCTGTAAATAAAAATTATGTATCAGCTACTTGCTTCACCAAGCGGCTCTTACTTTCAAAAATTAATAGTATTTTAGCCATCCTGTAAAAAACTGGCTATGGTAAAATACGATCCAAAAAATTGGTGGGGACTCATCTTTCAGTTCCACAAAAGCGACACATTCCGAAGATTGTTTTGGGTGATGTTATCAATAGCAGTATTTAGTTTAATCATAGCCTACGTTACTCACGAAGTTCTTGGCGAGGAAAATTTTAAAAGCACAACTGTATTTCATAGTATTCTTGGTTTCGTAATTTCCCTTTTATTAGTTTTTAGAACCAACACTGCATACGATAGATGGTGGGAAGGAAGAAGATTATGGGGGCAATTAGTAAATGATATGCGAACCATTAGTATAAAGTTGGATACTTTTTTGCCTAAGAGTGACCTTGCATCCAGACAAGAGATGGCAATGTTGATTGGTGATTTTGCTTTTGTATTAAAGGACCATTTACGTGGACTAAAAATTAAAGGTAAGTATCCCATTGATGTCCATCAACCTAACTTTGTATCCAGCTGTATTCTTAAAAAGATTAATCAGTTTCATGAGGAGAAAAAACTAAATGATTATCAGTTTCTTTCTTTAATCAATGACTTTAATGTATTTGGAACAGTTTCCGGAGCTTGTGAAAGAATCAAGAATACACCCATTCCATATTCTTATAGCTTGTTCATTAAGAAATTTATTTTCATTTATATTTTATCGATGCCTTTTGCTTTGGTAATGGAGTTTCATTATTATACTTCCCTTATTGTTCCATTCGTATTTTATGTTTTTGCAAGTCTTGAGTTAATTGCAGAAGGAATTGAGGATCCGTTTAGCACAGATAGCGATGACCTTCCAACTGATCAAATTGCAAAAAATATTGGAATTAATACTGCAGAAGTCTTTACACCATACGTAAAACATGAAGAGGAAGAGGACGTTTAGCATATTGATTTTTTGCATCGGCATTTGCTATGCTCAAACCGGTATTGATTCGTCGGCTGAAGCATCGCATGGTCAGAATATTAAGCAATGGGACGAGAATTTGTTTTATTGTAACTGGAACAATACACAAACTTTCACATATTTTGTTCCGGCACCTGATACGGTAGGTGGTGTTGCTCTTGAACTTCTAAAAGGTAAGGAGAAATTTTGTTTACCTCAGTATGGTACACTTTGGTCAGTATTTAAAAAAACACATAAGGGTTTAGACATTGATCTTAAAGTAGGAGATACCGTTTTAAATATGTTTGATGGAATTGTTAGATATGCGCAATATAACAAAGGAGGATTTGGAAATCTTGTAATTGTACGTCATTACAATGGTTTGGAAACATATTATGGACATCTATCAAAAATTAGAGTAAAGGTTGATCAAAAAGTAACTGCAGGAGATTTATTGGGCTTAGGTGGGAGTACGGGTAGAAGTTATAATCCACATTTACATTTGGAGGTAAGATATCAGGACCATCCTTTAGATCCTTTTTCATTTATTGATTGGAAAACTCAAACAATAAGTACCACTGTTCTTGTTTTGGAAAAAAAGATATTTTCTCCCTGGGAAATTGGAATCCAACCTGCGGATATTTCAAAACCGGATTTTAATACGATTACTGACAACACAATAAAGGATACGAATATTGTGAATCAAACGATTCAGGTAGTATCCGACCCAAATGCAAAATTTTATACCATCAAAAAAGGAGATACCATGTATTCTATAGCAAAAGTGAATGGAACAACCCTTCAGCAACTTTGTGACTGGAATGGAATTCGTGATGCCGATAAAATTTATCTGGGTCAAAAACTTAGAGTAAAATAAATGTGATGGGAATTCAATCCTTCAGGGCATCGGCCTATTTTAATTATATTAAGCATAGAAAAAGTATTCAATATATTCATTCTCCATTTTTGTTTGAACTAATGCAGCATGTATTTGACGATTCTGCTAAAAATATAAATCCATACTTTGCAGAAATAGAATCTAAAAGAAAATTACTCGTTGATGATAAAACCACTATTCAATTTACAGATTTTGGGGCCGGGGCCGATATCGGTGGAATGGTTCAGGAGGTTCAAATTGGTGCCATTGCAAAGCGAAGTTTAAAACAAGCCAAATATGCCCGCTTCCTTAACAGACTCATCCATCATTTAAAATTGGAAAGTGTTGTGGAGTTGGGAACTTCTTTGGGGATCACATCTCTTTATCTGGCTGATGCAGCAAAGAAGGTTTACACCGTTGAAGCTGATCATACGATTCGTAAAATTGCGAGAAAAAATTGGAACCATGATTGCGGGATCCATAGTTATGTTTTTGATTTGAATGAATCATGGGAAATGTTGGCAGCCAAAATTGGGACTATAGATCTGCTTTTTATTGATGCAAATCATCGTAAAGAGGCGATGATAAGATATTATATACAAAGCAAATCACATCTTCACAACAAGTCGGTTGTTGTTTTAGATGATATTCATTGGAACGAAGAAACATTGCAGGCATGGAATGTTTTAAAATCAAGAGATGAGGTTACTCTTTCGTTCGATATTTTTCAAATGGGATTCTTATTTTTTGATAAGAGACTATCTAAGGAAAGCTTTACCCTTAAGTATTAATGAATCGAAGTATGAACTTTTACGAACCTAACAACGAGCAATAAGCTACATTATTAGTCTGTTCCCACAGAATGCACTGAACTACACAAAATTATGCAGCTACAATTAATTCACAGAAGTAATCGCTAGCGATTTAGGTTCTGTGGATTAATTGCAGCTGAAACATATTCAATTAAAAATTTTTTCTGTGAAAGTCTGTGAATTCTGTGGGAAATGTTTTTTAGCCCCGCTGGCCAGAATTATAAAATATAGCCTTCTGCAAATTGATTAAACGAATCTATCTGATCCTTGATCCATTTTAAATCCTTTCCCATTTTTTTAGCCATAAATTCGGCAATGACCGGAGCAATTTCTTTCGCAATTTTTGCATCCAAAAGAATACTGCGGGTTCTGCGTGCAAGAATATCTTCTACATTCATTGCCATTTCATTATCGATGGCCCAATCAACTTCCGCATAAGTATACGGAAGGTTTGGATGAATTTTTTCTTTTAGTTTAGAATCTTTCTTTTGTCTTTCATGCAACTCATCAGAATCACCGCCATAACTAAAAAACGGATCGTTAGGATCTCGTTGCCATGCGAACCCATGCAATGCCAATTGATGCGTTCTGCAGTCACTATGAATTAATCGTGCATTTCGTGCAGCAATGTTGATACAGTCTTGCCCCATTTTTCTGTAGGTGGTCCATTTTCCTCCAATTATATTAATCAATCCAGAATCCGAAACGGTAATCTTATGGCTTCTTGAAATTTCCTTTGTAGATTTTTTATCACCGGTTGGTGCAGCCAGTGGACGTAATCCCGAAAATGCTGATAAAATATCGGACCTTGTTGGTGCAGTATCCATGTACTGTTTGGCGGTTTCTAAAATAAAATCAATTTCTTTTTCAAGAGGTCGAGGTTCAATGCTAATTGAATCCACTTTATTATCGGTAGTTCCAATTAAACATTTATCATGCCAAGGAATAAAAAACAATACACGACCATCGGATGTTTTTGGAATCATTAATGCCTGCGTTCCCGTAAGGAATTTTTTATCTACAATAATATGACTTCCCTGACTTGCAACCACTGTTGCGGGCTTTCCTGGTTCGTCCATTTGCAATACATTATCTACAAAAACTCCCGTTGCGTTGATGAAAACTTTTCCGTTCACCGAGATTTTTTCATCGTTGATAGTGTCGTGAAATTCACATCCCGTTATTTGCCCCTTGTCGTTTTTTGTAAATCCTGTAACATCTGCATAATTGATTGTTACCCCACTATGATCAATACAGGTTCTCATCAATTCAATAGCTAATCGGCTATCATCAAACTGTCCATCCTGATAGGAGATTCCACCATTTAATCCTGATTCTTTTATTCCCGGGATTATATTAATCATTTCTTTTTTCGATAATGTTCTGGATGAACCCAAGCTATAATTACCTGAAAGAAAATCGTAGACAGATAACCCTATATAATAAAAAACATTTTGAAAAAATGAGTAAACAGGAATATTGAAAGTTAGGTTTCTCACCAGATGAGGTGCATTTTTAAAAAGATAACCTCTTTCTTTTAATGCTTCTCTTACTAATTTATAGTGACCTTGTTTTAAATATCTCACTCCACCGTGTACCAGCTTAGTTGCTTTTGAAGATGTCCCTTTTGAATAATCAAATTTCTCAAGCAAAAGTATTTTATACCCACGACTCGCTGCATCAACCGCGCAACCTAGTCCGGTGGCGCCGCCTCCTATGATCACCACATCCCATTTTTTTGTTCCGTGATGAGCTATATCTTCTAACATTTTATTCCTTGTCGCCATCACTTACATGAAACTTATGCATTAAACGATGAAGTACAGGAGCAATCAAAATAGAAAAAGCAGTTAAAAAACTAACCCCACTATAGATTGCATAGATAGATGCAAATATTTTACCACTGTTTGTTTTAATTTGATCTACCGGACCCATTCCACCCAAGATCATAGATGCATTTACCAATGAATCAATCCAAGCAAGATTCCCTGCAAAATGATATCCCAATACACCAATAATTAAGGACAAAGAAAGAAAACAAAGAGCTATCAAAGCCGAAATAAGTAATCTTTTATAATAGATCCTTTTGGGAGCCAGTGCATGATGTTTCTTTTCGAGAACCGTCGGCTTATTTTTTTTCTGCTGTTGCACGGATCGCTTTGTTTAACATGCTCACCACTTTTTTGGTTTCTTCAGGTTCCAATTGTAAACCAAACCTGAATTCTGATTTTTTTTCTCCAAATGTGATTGTTCCTCCGGTGATAACCCAAAATGAGTTATAAAAAAAAGCATTTACCCCTCCCGGTTTTTCTTCAACTGCACTAAATGGAGTTTTTTCATTAGCTCTAAACCACTTTGGTTTGCCGGGTTTTGAGTAAACATCTCTACGAACCATGAATTTATCATTGTTTACATAAATAGTTTCCAAACCATATTTTCTAAAATAATATGCTTTGATGCCTATATATAAAAAATATCCCCAGAATCCGATTAAACCAAACAAGTAGAATTTTGCGGCCCCTAAAGTATAGGGAAAGAAAAATTGAGAAGTCAATAGAACACCACACAAGCTCCATAAAATGATCCAGATCTTTAAGTAATTAATTTTTTTAATATCAGATCTTTTTGATGCTTTTATGAATATGGTAAGGTCTTCCGATGTTTTTGTGTAACCTACTCTTTCACTAATAAAATCCATGGATATTTGCTGCAACTAAATTTGTGTAAATATACTGGTTATAGCCGATATTCATTAATTTTGTTGGTACTTTATATGAGAATTGACATCATTACCGTATTGCCGGAATTACTTACCGGACCCCTTACAAATTCAATCGTTCAAAGAGCGGTCGAAAAAAAAGTGGTGGAATTAAACATTCATCCTCTTCGTAATTACGGAATGGGAGGATACAAACAGGTGGATGATTATCCTTATGGAGCTGGTGGCGGAATGGTAGTGCGTTGCGAACCATTGTCCGCTTGTATAGAAGAATTATTGGCTAAAAATAAATACGACGAGATTATTTATATGACCCCTGATGGTGAACTGTTTGATCAACCTACGGCGAATCAATTATCTATGAAGAGGAATTTAATGATCATTTGTGGTCATTATAAAGGAATTGATCAGCGAATTCGTGATAAATACATTACAAAGGAGATAAGTATTGGTAGTTATGTTTTATCTGGAGGAGAAATTCCGGCGGCTGTTGTCGTTGATGCCATTATTAGATTAATTCCCGGAGCCATTTCTGATGAGATGAGTGCCTTAAGTGATAGCTTTCAGGATGGATTATTAGCTCCGCCTGTTTACACTCGTCCCGAGGAATGGAATGGAATGAAGGTTCCTGAAATTCTTCTGTCCGGTGATGATAAAAAAATTGCAGACTGGAGACTGGAACAATCAATTGAAATTACTAAGAAGAAAAGGCCTGATCTACTGAACGATTAGAACAGCTTAAATTTATTTCTGCTGACTAAAACTTGTTTGAATCACCACGAACACAATGGCATATTTCATTTCGTCTGGCAGGTTATTAAAATTGACATTTATGTTCCAACTGCTAAAATAATTGGGGTAATTTGTGCTCATGCTGCCGCTGGCATCTCCGCTTACGTTCCATTTTGTAAAGTCATTAGAATAAGAAGTGGTTACCTTAACGGTTTTCCCACTTCCACTAATTTCCCAGTTGCTAAAATCATTTGAGTATTTGGTGTGCATTTTGGTGGAACTCCCAACGTTCCAGCTGCTCCAATCTTTCGAATAAGCAGTTCCAATACTAATAGAACCAACGCTCCATGAATCAAAATTCCCTACGTACTTAGTTTGAAATTGTTTGCTATCGAAATTCCAGGTGGTAAAATCATTTTAATAGGTAGTACTTAATTTTTGAGCAGATGCATCAAAACAGATGAATAGAAAAAAAAAACATCAACGTTTTTTGCATGTGATATGCCAATCAGCTATTTCTAATTAATAACCGGTTGGGTAGTAGCGTATAAAACCGGAATAAAAAATAATCCTACCAGATTCATGCTATGGCTTTCAGGAACTTCCCCAATAATTTCCCATTTGTTCCATTTAGCACTTTCTAGTGTTTTAATGCTAAATAAATGTTGGTTTGAATTATTATAGATTCCCCACTCATTAAAGTCATCAGTTCTAGTCATTCTTATATAGTAGGATATGTTGTAAGTAAGACTTTCGAATTTCCACTCGTTCCAGCTATCATCAACCGTCGATTTTATCGTAAGTGATTCCCCATCTACATCACCCGCCCAATTGAACCGACTATTATTCACTTGTTCTAAAGTACCACCGCTACAAATAATATAAAATTGCCAGGCTGTAAAATCATTTGTCGATTGGGTTTCCAAATATCCATATTGACCAATATTTCCAAGCAACCATTTATTATAATTTCCCGCTGTTGTTGGGGCGATTGAATTAACGATTTTCGGAGGGTCAACATTGAACATGTTTGAGGCACCACCATTTTCGTCATTACATGAAGTGGTTGTAAAAGTAAGAAGGGCAAAAGCGATTGCTGGTAGAAGTATCCGTTTCATAAACTTAATCTATTTGGTATGAATAATATTACAATAATCGGTCCATTATAAACCTCTGTAACTGTTAAAGAAGGATTATATTGAGAATTAGTACGGTTTTCTAGTTGAATTGGCTCCCTTTGAGTTAGAATAAAATAGGATTACTTTTTGGGGTGACTCATCCAGTGTTTGGCATTACTCCCTCCGCTTTGCTCCGGGCGGTGCTGCTGCCAACCTGGGCCACTTGCGTTTTATCGATATATTCCTAATATCCAAAATACCCTAAAAAGGTGAGAAGATTCCAAAGCCTCCAATACTACCTTTGCACAACTTTAACTGGCTGAATGAGTCGACTTTTATTTCTATTTTTTTTTCTATTTCAGATAACTGTGTTTTCTCAGGTACTTGATACCATTTCAAAGGATTCAATCAAATCTTATCAATTAGAACCCCATACTATTCTTGAAAAAGAAAACGGATTATTTATTTACCTCCCTGGATCCACAGCACTTATTGATGAAGTAAAACTGAAAGAGATACAGCCACTTACTCTTAACGAGGTAATGAGAAAAATTCCTGGGGTAAATGTTACTGATGAAGAAGGAATGGGGATGCGAATTAACATCGGTATTAGAGGAATGGATTCGGAAAGAAGCAGGGGAGTGCACATGATGGAAGATGGAATCCCCGTAGCTTTGGGTCCTTATGGCGCAAATGAATCTTATTATTCACCATTGATTGATCGTATGAGTAGTATTGAGGTGTTAAAAGGTAGTGGTCAAGTTTTATACGGACCACAAACTATTGGAGGAGTCATCAATTTTATCACGGCAGATCCTCCAACAAATTCCGGAACAAAGTTGAATGTAAAATTCATGGGAGGTTCGGGGCTTAACTTTTTGGGTTCGGTTAATATGGGCTATGGATTTAAAAATGGCGGATTTACCATTAGTTATATTCGGAAACAAGGAGAAAATGTTGGACCAACTTGGTATCGCATCAACGATTTCATGGCAAAATTTGTTTTAAAGGTTTCTAATAAATCATCCATTCAAATAAAGGCAGGCTACTATAATGAGTTGTCAAATTCAACTTATGTTGGATTAACCCAAACTATGTGGGAAAACAAAGAATATTATCCGGTAATTGCTCCTGATGATAGAATGTTGGTGAATCGCTTTTCAGGATCATTCGAACATAGTTGGAAGATTCGCAGTAATTTAAAAATGAATACAACTTTGTTTGCGTACAGAACTTCGAGGGAATGGCGTCGTCAGGAATTTTCCTCCTCGGTTAATTCCGAATCTTCAGGAGTTATTTGGGGTGACACAACCATTGCAGGTGGTGCCATTTATATGATGAATACCACGGGAATGAGATATCGTTATTTTGATGTTGCCGGTATCGAAAATAAATTTCTCTGGAATTTTAAAACAGGAAAGATCTCTCAACGAATTGATGCTGGAGTTAGATTCATTTACGAAAAGGCAAATGAAAATTATATCCAAGGCTCAACCCCAAACGCCGAAACAGGTGTTACGTTTACCAATGAAACCCGAAATGGATTTGGGTTAGCCGTTTATGCACAGGATAAATTATTTCTTCATAAAAATTTAACGGCAACCGTTGGCGTTAGAGGTGAATTCTTTTGGTTCAATAGAAATTTTAGTTTAATCAACGCCATTGATACAGGTGTAGGAACAAATAATTTTGTTGCAGCGATTATTCCCGGAGTTGGATTAAATTATAAAGCTGGAAAATATATAAATATTTTTACCGGTTTCCATCGTGGTTTTGCGCCTCCCGAGGTAAAAGATGCTATTACAAGTTTGGGAATAGCCGTTCAACTTGATGCTCAAGATAGCTGGAATTATGAATTGGGAGCCCGTTTTAAAGTTCAACAGTTTTTTTCTGCTGAGATAACCGGATTTTACATGGATTTTTTAAATCAGGTTGTTGCAACCTCTGTTGGTAGTAGCGGGGGAACAGGTTTGGTGAATGGAGGCACAACCAGACATGCAGGAGTTGAGATTGCTTTTATGTACGATTTGGCTCAGCACTTAAAATGGAAAAATTATAAATTCTCAGTCGAAGGTGCATTTACTTATCAATATGCCGCTTATAGCAATGATCGATTTGCTGAGCAGGGAAATGATACGATTAATTTAAAAAATAATTTTTTACCATATTCTCCGGCAATTATGGCTAATGGAGCTCTTACATTGCAAACTTCTTTTGGATTGGGCCTAAGGGTTAGCGCCAATTATGTTGCTCAGCAATTTACTGATGAACTTAATACTTTACATCCAACTGCTGATGGAAGAATAGGAATTATTCCATCTTATTTTACCATGGATGCCAATGCATCTTATAAGATCCCCAAGATCAGAACTACGATTCGTTTATCAATAAAAAATTTCACTGACAATCATTATATCAGTTGCAGAAGACCATTGGGAATCAAGGTGGGTCTTCCAATATTTTTCATGGCCGGACTTGAATTTCAATTATAGTCTACTTATCATTGGGTAAACGTATCCCACAAAGAGGGTATTTTGACCCTCGAACAAGTCTTTGCGCCTTTATTGCCTGTATATTTGTGACGGAGTAAAATTTACAACGCAAAAAGTAAGATGAAAAAAATAGCCTGGCCATTAATTGCAATTGTTTGCTTGTTATCAGCTTGTGTTCCTGCAGAAGACACCTCAAAAAAAGAATTTGTAAATAGCTATGCAGCTATTGTATTTGCAAGTTATTCGGATGCATACACAGAGGCCGTAGCTTTCCAAACATTAGCTCTTGATTTTATAGCAACTCCTACTGCAATTAAATTTTCTGATCTTCAACAACAGTATATAGATATGCGCTATCCATATGAACAAACTGAAGCGTTTCGTTTTTATGGGGGGCCAATTGATAATAGTGTAGATGGCCCTGAAGGTTTAATGAATGCATGGCCAATGGATGAAGTATTTGTAGATTATGTGGTGGGTGATCCAAATAGCGGAGTCATTAATGATATAGCAGGCTATCCTACAATTGATGGTGCATTGATTGAATCATTAAACGAATTGGGTGGAGAATCAAATATTAGTTGTGGATATCATGCAATTGAATTTTTATTATGGGGTCAGGACTTAAGTACAGTTGGTCCTGGTGCTCGTCCATATACTGACTATGTAGTTGGCGGAACAGCAGCAAATCAAGCAAGAAGAGGAGAATACCTTTTAGCCGTAACTGATCTTTTGATTGATCACCTTTTATATTTGAAAAATGCCTGGGATCCTAATATTGCAGGAAACTATCGTTCTTCATTTGTAAACAATTTAGATAATTCTCTTACGCTTTTACTTACTGGTATGGGTAAATTTTCGAAAGGTGAATTAGCGGGTGAAAGAATGACTACTGCTTTAAATAATCAAAGTCAGGAAGATGAACATTCATGTTTCAGTGATCAAACACATAACGATCTTGTTTGGGGAAATCAAAGTTTTGTAAATCTCTGGTTAGGCTCATACACTACAATTGGTGGCTCTACTATAAGTGGAAAAGGAATTAAAGATTTGATTACGAATACTGATATTAAAAACAATATGCAGAATCATGTTGACGCTGCAGTTGCAGCATTGGATGATATTCAGGCTCCATTTGATCAGGAAATTGCCGTTGGAAATACAGCAGGTAATGCAAGAGTATTAATTGGAATCAATGCTCTTCGTGATCAGGCGGATGTTTTGGTTGAAGTTGCTTCACACTTAGGTTATACCATCGTACTTTAATATTTGATTAGAAAAAGATACATACTCGCAGCCATTTTTGGAACCATTATTTTGGTTGCCTGCGGGGATAATCTTCTCTCTCCCGAACAAAACGAGCAATATTCAGGAGGGTTAACTGGAACTACTTTTGACGAATCTTTCAATGCATTCGGCAATCAGGTAGCTGGTTTATCAAATTCTCAATTGGATGATTTTGCCGTTGGGAATTCCTTTTTTAGAAACAATTGGGTAATCGCACCGTCCACAACAACAGCCCGCGATGGATTAGGTCCTTATTACAATGCAGCATCTTGTGGTGGCTGTCATGGAATGGATGGAAGAGGACAACCCCCAACCGGTATTAGTGGATTCAATGGTGGAATGTTATTTCGTTTAAGTATTAGTGGAACCGACATTCACGGTGGGCCATTGGCTCATCCTGATTACGGAGGTCAACTAAATGACATTTCAATACCGGGGATACCAACCGAGGGAGAAGTAACCGTTACTTATACTGAGTTGCCGGGAGTATATCCTGATGGAAAAACATATTCTTTAAGAGTTCCTGCATATACGGTTTCAAATCCGATGTATGGAAGTTTGTCGGGCGCAATGATTTCACCTCGTGTAGCGCAACAAATTCCAGGATTAGGAATTCTTGAATCTGTTGATGAAGTAACCATACTTTCATGGGTGGATGAATTTGATGCAAACGGTGATGGAATTTCAGGAAGAGCCAATTATGTTTGGGATTATATAAATAACACAACGGCATTGGGAAGATTTGGATGGAAAGCAAATCAACCGTCCATAGCTCAACAAACTGCAGGCGCCTTTTTGGGTGACATGGGAATCACATCCGATTATTTTTCTACTGAAAACTATACTCCTGCGCAAGCAGTTTATGCAGCATCCGTTCCTAATGGAGGAAGCCCCGAAATTTCGATGAGCAATCTTGCTAAAGTAATTTTTTATGTTCGTGCCTTGGCGGTTCCTGGAAGAAGAAATGTAAACGATCAGGAAGTACTAAATGGAAAAATATTATTTAATGAAGTTGGTTGTAACAATTGTCACAGAGAAACGATGTACACAGGTAATACTCCGGTGATAAATATGTTTGCAAATCAATTGATCCGTCCATATACTGATTTATTGCTGCACGATATGGGAGATGATCTTTCTGATAACCGACCTGACTATCTTGCTGCCGGCAATGAGTGGAGAACTCCACCATTATGGGGAATTGGAATGATATCGGCAGTAAACAACCATACATTTTTGTTACATGATGGAAGAGCCAGGAATTTTGAAGAAGCCATTTTATGGCATGGAGGGGAATCAGAGGAGGTAAAAAATAAATTCATGCAATTGAATTATTTAGAAAGAGGATACATTATTAAATTCCTTGAATCGTTATGAGAAAAAGAAGTATTCTGTTGGTATTGATTCTTTTTATGTGTGGTTGTGATACAGCAACAGATAGCTTTACGTCTCTGTTTAAAAGTTTCGATCGTCAGGGAATGTTAAGCAACATTGGGAACAATTCTGCTATTCCTGCTTATAATACTGCCGTTTCTACTGCACATTTGTTTAACGAGCAAATTGATACTTTCAAAACAAACCCAACTCCAGCTACACTTTTGCAGGCTCAACAGTATTGGAGGTTACTAAATAGTTTTTGGAGATCATGTGAAGTTTTTGGTTTTGGACCTCTCGATTATTTATTAATAAAACCAAGAATTGATGATTACCATTGTAATGTCACCAATATTGAAACTCATATTAGTGCAGAACCAATTATCGATCTTGGGTATATAAATACTGTTCCGGTTTCGGATAAAGGATTAGTTACTGCCGAATACCTTTTGTTTGGAGATGGTGTTCAGGATCCATTTACATTGCTTTCTACTGACACCCAAAGGGTAAATTATTTAGTTGCTGTTGGATTAAGTTTAGAAGAAAAAATAACACAGGTAAGGGATGAGTGGATCTCATCAGGAAATAATTTCATAGCTACATTTATTTCCAGTGATGGTAATAATGTTTCAAGTTCCATTGGTAAAATGATCAACTATGAGGTGATGATTCTGGATGAGATCAAGAATATGAAGCTAGGTAAACCCATGGGAAAATTTGACGCCTCGGTAATTCCTAATGAGGTAGAATCTTATTATAGTCATCAAAGCTTGACGAATATTCAAGCAAATATTATTTCAATGCGATATATATTTGAAGGGAATGGTGGTGTTGGATTTTATGAACTGCTCGATCATTTAGGGGCAAAAGATAATAATGGAACGTTACTTTCAAATAAATTGGAGACTAAATTTAATGAAATTCTTTACGACTTCGATAATTTCACTTCTCCTTTGGATCAGGCTGTGGTTTCCGATTTAACTACTTGTGAAATTCTGTACCAGGATGTTTATGATTTATATATTCTTGTAAAAGTAGACATGATGAATCAATTGGGTCTATTACTTACTTTTACCGATAATGATGGCGACTAGCCATGGGAAATACACTACATAGAATTGATCTTTTTCTAAGGAGACCTATCAATACTTCTTCTCTTGCTTTTTTTCGGATTCTTTTTGGTTCATTAATGATCTTTTCACTTATTCGTTTCTGGAGCAAAGGTTGGATTGACGATTTTTATATTAAACCCGTTTTTTATTTTTCGTACTATGGATTTGAATGGGTGCAAAATCCGGGCAGTCTATGGATCTACGTTTTGTTTGGATTAATGTTATTAAGTGCTCTAGGAATCTTACTTGGATGTTTTTATAGAATCAGTGCTACTATTTTTTTTTTATCATTTACGTATGTTGAGTTAATTGATAAATCGAACTATTTAAACCATTATTATTTTATTAGTCTGGTTTCGTGTCTTTTAATTTTTATTCCAGCACATAGAAGTTTTTCGGTTGATGCAAGAAGAAACAAAAGTATTGCATCCCGCACCGAACCTATGGTTTACCTTTTTGTTTTACAATTACAGGTGAGCATCGTTTATATTTTTGGTGCAATCGCAAAACTTAAATACGATTGGTTAGTTGATGCCATGCCTCTAAAGATTTGGTTGAATGCCAATAGTGGCTTACCTATAATTGGAAACTTTCTGGGAATGGGAATTACTTCTTACATTTTTAGTTATGCAGGTTTATTATTTGATCTTTTAGTGCCGTTTATTTTATGGAGCAGACGATGGAAGTGGAGTGGATATGTTTTGGTGATTGTTTTTCATTTATTTACCCATTTGTTTTTTTACATAGGGATGTTTCCATTCTTTATGATGCTATTTACTCTTGTCTTTCTTGATACTAAAACTCATGAATCAATTATTGGGAAATTTTCAAGTTCAGTTTCACAAAGCAGCTTTAAAAAATTCATCTTGCCCAAAACGACCGGATTGTTTGTGGTCTTTTTCTTCATTCAGTTTCTTGTTCCATTTCGTTATTTATTGTATCCAGGAAATAATTTATGGCATGAACAAGCCTATAGGTGGAGTTGGAACATAATGTTGATGGAAAAGAACGGAGATGCCGAGTTTATTGTTTTTGATAAACACTCTTCTCAAACATGGGTAGTAAGAAAAAAGGATTTTCTGACGATTCAGCAAGAAAGAATGATGAATACCCAACCAGATATGATCCTTCAATTTGCGCATTATCTAAAAGAAGTTTATACTTCTAAATACCAAACGGAAGTAGGAGTGAAGGTAAAGGCTTATGTGGCTTTAAACGGAAGATCATCCCAATTACTCATCAATCCTGATATTGATCTAACCCTATTTAAGGAAGGCTTTGGCAACAAGACTTTCATCCTTCCTCTGAACTAGGCTAGTTGGCCAGTATTAACTAAATGTTAACCCGGTAACATTTAGTTAATACTGGCTTAATCATTTAATTACGCTACCATAAACCGGGATTAATCGCAAGAGGGGCGAGCAGGCCTAACTTTGCGGGGTCTTTTACACCTATACAAAGAAGAATGAAAAAAATAACCTTACTCCTCCTCGCAATCCTTATTACCCAATTCGCGTATCTTCAAAAAAATGGTTTTATAGTAGGTAAAATCGTGGATGAAAAAACCGGTGAAGATCTGATTGGTGTTTCTGTAATGATTAAAGGTGGTACCAAAGGTACTGCTACTGATATCTATGGAACCTTTAAACTTGAAGTAGCTCCAGGAACCTACGACATTCAGATTTCTTATGTGTCTTATCAAACCAAGATTATAGAAAAGGTAACGGTAGGCGCTGGAGAACTAAGTGAGCCTCTTCATATTACTCTCAGCGATGCTGTGAATACTTTAGGAGGGTTTGAATTAAAAGCGGATGCAGTGAAAGGAACCAGCACTGCATTGATTTTGGAGCAAAAAAATAGTTCCGTAATGTTTGACGGAATATCTTCTGATCAAATGAGAAGAACCCCTGATAGAAATACAGCAGATGTTTTAAAAAGAGTTAGCGGTGCCACCATTCAGGATAATTTTGTAATCATTCGTGGATTGCCAGACAGATATAATGCTGCCTATTTAAACAACTCACCTCTGCCAAGTTCTGAGCCAGATAGAAAAGCTTTTTCTTTTGATATTTTTCCATCCGCTTTGTTAAGCGATCTAAAAATAATAAAAACAGCTATGCCCAGCATAACTGGTGAATTTGCAGGAGGTTTGATTCAGGTAAAAACAAAAGATATTCCGGAAAAGAATTATTATTCCTTTAGTACTGGTGCTAGTTTTAACTTTATAACAACTTTTGGCCAATTTCAAAGAAGTACAGGGGGTAATACAGACTTTTTTGGGATTGACGATGGAACTCGACAATTACCTTCAGGCTTTCCAACAAATACGGAAATGGTAAATGCGTCTAACTTGGGCCAGAATGATGTCCTTGTGGGTTATGCAAAAACGCTCAAGAATAATTATCCAGTTCGTGCATCAATTGCCGCTCCCGGATTTAATTTTCAATTTTCTATGGGACATAATGTGAATTTAATCCCTATCGACAAAAGAAGCACAACAACTAATAAAGCGGAATTTGGAAGTGTTTTTGCGTTAACTTATAATACAATGCAAACTTTCAGAGAAATTGAAAGAAATGATTTTGACCTACAGGGTAAAACGAGTGCATTTATTGATAAGCAATACAGTGTTAATACCAGCTGGGGAGGTATTTGGAATATGGCCTTGTTAGTTTCTAAAGCAAATGGAGCAAACAATAAAATTTCCTGGAAAAATATGTTCAACGTGAATTCGAATGATCAATATATTCAAAGAAATGGAGTTAAGCTTGATCAAAATGCAGAGATCAAGTCTTACAATATGTTATACACCCAAAATACATTATTTGGAAGTCAAATTGCAGGTGAACATGTGCTACCTAAATCAAAAATTAAATTTGAATGGGGAGCTTCATACAACAGACTTCATAGAATAATTCCAGATTATAAAATTTTGGAGTACAATAGAGATGCAAGTGATACTACTTACCCTTACCAGGTTGCTTTTGGTGGATCAGTGCAATCATCTATTGCATCTAGGTTTTTTTCTGATCAACTGGATCACGTAGTTTGTGGGAATTTTGATTTTACTTTACCATTTAAAATAGGCGCTACTCGACATGAATTAAAGGTAGGTTCATATCTTCAATATAAATCTAGAGATTTTCAGGGACGTATTTTTGGATATACCACTTATGGAATTGGAGGATCGGATATGACTGCCATTTCGCTTTCATCAATTGATACCATATTTGATAACCGACATTTTAGTAATGAAGGATTAATAATTGAAGAGGTTACAAGAAAATCCGATGGATATAATTATTCGGCCTCAGTTGCAGCCGGTTACATTCAATTGGAAAATGCTTTTTTCGAAAACAAGTTAAAGTTTATTTGGGGAGCAAGGCTAGAAAGTTTTCATCAAAAATTAAATACATTTAATGTTGCAGATGATTCTCCCTTAACTGTTGATTCAACCGTTATTGACGTGCTGCCATCACTCAACATTATTTATTCCTTTCATCCTAAGTTTAATTTAAGAGTTTCCGGATCTCAAACTGTTTGCAGGCCTGAAGCACGTGAGTTAGCCCCATTTTCATTTTATGATTTTAGTATATTTGCCTTGGTCGGTGGAAATTCTAATTTGGTTAGAACAAAAATAACCAATGCAGATCTTCGATTAGAGTGGTATCCAGCAGGTGGTCAAATGATTTCACTAACCGGATTCTTTAAATATTTTGAAAACCCAATAGAGAAAATTTTATTTCCGGGCGCTACTAATAGGACTTTTACTTACATTAACGTTCCTGAAGCTTATTGCGCTGGTGCAGAATTTGAATATAGGTTTACTATTGGTTCATTTATGAAGGATAATAAATCTCGGTTTTTAAATGATTTGAGTTTCTATGGTAACTTTGCATACATATATTCTAACGTAAATGTGGATGACACACTTTCAGGTATCCAGGAAAACAGAGCTTTGCAGGGGCAATCGCCATTTATTATCAATACTGCTATAAGTTATAATGACAGCAAATACTATTTTGGAATATCAGTAGCCTTTAATTATGTTGGAAGCAGAATATGGTCGGTAGGGAATGCATACTATCCTGCCATTTTAGAAAATCCACGTCCTGTTCTTGATATTCAAATTTCTAAGTCATTTATGAAAAGAAAACTGGAATTGATACTAAATATCAGAGATTTGATAGCTAGCAGAGCTATCTTTTTCCAAGATTTAGATGGTGATAAAAATTATACGGAGAATGTAGATAACAAAATGATCGACGTTCGGATGGGCCAGCAAATGTCATTTACTGTTGGATATAAATTTTAGTAATAAATTTAGTAGGCTCTCTGGAATTTATTGCTGAGTTTACGAGCTTAACATTAAGCTAATATTGACCAATCAGAATTTAAGTTTGTCGTAATTGCTCTCTTATTTAAATGCCAATAAATAGTTGATTTTATAATGTTTTTGCATTATTACTGTTTGTCAGTATTATTAAAATGTAAATAGTTACTCTGGTAACTTAAATTTTATTTAATGATGCGGTTTTGAGTAGATAATCTAGCAAGCATATATTTGTGCAAATAACATAAACAGATAATCATGAAAATTTTTTTATTAAATGTAGGATTAATGCTTGCAGGTTCAACTTTGTTTGCTCAGGCTCCATTTTTCCAAAGCACAACTTACACCGGTGCCTTTGCACCCACTCCAACTGCGAGATGGACTGATACATGGTGTAATTTCGATCCTCAAAATACTTCATACCCAACGGCTACCCTTCAGGTAACTTCTAACATTTTGGTTAATACAACATGGACCAACAATAATGTTTATTGGATTAATGATGCCTTGATTTATGTTAAAACAGGAGCAACATTAACTATTGAGGCTGGAACTATTATACGTGGTTCTGGTAAAGGTACTTTAATCGTAGAGCGTGGTTCAAAAATTATAGCACAGGGAACTGCTGCACAACCTATTACTTTTACATCAAATAGTGCTTCAGGTGCAAGAAATTATGGTGATTGGGGCGGAGTAGTTATTTGTGGATCTGGTGTTCATAATTTAGTTGCTGGTGCAAATGCCATCGTTGAAGGAGGTATTGGTGATGCTGTTACACAAACAGGTGTTCATGGTGGAACAAATGACAATGATTCAAGTGGAGTATTTTCATACTGTCGTATTGAGTTTTGTGGAATTTCTTTAACTGCAGCTCCAAATTCTGAGATCAATGGTTTATCTATGTATTCAGTTGGAAGAAAAACCAAAATTGATCACGTTCAGGTTTCTTATAGTGGCGATGATTCATTCGAATGGTTTGGTGGAGCGGTGGATTGCCGTTACCTAGTTGCATACCGTGGAACAGATGATGATTTTGATACTGATAACGGTTTTAGAGGACGTGTACAATTTGCTGCTTCATTCCGTGATCCTGCTGTTGCTGATGCTGTTTCAGGTTCTAATGGTTTCGAATCAGATAATGATGCTGGAGGATCTACTCGTTGGCCAAAAACTAAGGCAGTATTCTCTAATGTAACTGTTGTTGGTCCAATTAATACTGCTTTACCAGGTGCAATTAATTCTAATTATAGAAGAGGTGTTCATATCCGCAGAAATTCTGGTTTAAATATTTTCAATTCTATCATTATGGGATATGCAGATGGTTTTTTAATGGATGCCAGAAGAACGGTAACCAACTTCTGTCAGGATACTTCATTTTTCCGTCATAACATACTTGCAGGCATGACCACTGATTTCAAATTGGCAACGTCGCCTGTTTCCGACACTTTATGTATGACCTCAAATGCAACGGTATTGTCATTCTTTATGGGTGCAACCAACGACAACGATACTATCAATACATCACCTGGTGTTATGCTACAGGATCCTTATAATTTAGCTAATCCTGATGCTCGTCCAACAGGTGCTCCGTCTTCTACAGGTGGAACTTTTACTAATCCATTTTTACTGCCTTTGGCTGTTGCTGCTAATGCGGCTTTCACTCCATCTGCTTCTTCGGTTTGTGTTGGTGGTTCATTAACCTTTACAGGCACCGCCCAAACAGCTACCACTTTACAGTGGGATATTCAAGGTGGAACACCTTCATCAGCGTTTGGAACTGCACCTTCATCAACTTTTAACACCCCGGGTACTTATGTAGTTACGTTAACTGCAACAAATACACTTGGTTCTAATTCATCAACTGTTTCGATAACCGTAAATGCTAACCCATCTACGCCAAGTATTTCTCAATTGGGTAGTATCTTATCTACAGGGTCTTTTTCAACATATCAGTGGTATTTGGCTGGTTCTCCAATAGGAGGAGCTACTTCTCAAAACTATGATGCTGATACAGTTGCTGGAAGCTATACCGTTATGGTTACCAATGCAGCAGGTTGTTCAGCTACTTCTTCTATTTATTCTTATACCACTGGTTTGGCAGCATATACGCTTTCTGACAATGCTATTTGTGAAGGAGAATCTATCACTTACAACGCTACTACTGCTGGTGCAGATTCATATAGCTGGATATTTGTTGGTGGATTACCTGCCGCTTCAAATGCCGCTTCTGTAACTGTAACCTATAACACTCCGGGCAACTATTCTACTTTGCTCACAGTTGTTGATGGCTTAAATTCTGATAACAGTAATGGTGTTGTTGCAGTTAATGGATTACCTTCTCCGGTAATTGCTGTTAGCGGCAACGATCTTTCAACTACTGTTTCTTATACATCATATCAGTGGTTATTGGCTGGTTCTCCAATAGGTGGAGCTACTAGCTCAACTTATACAGTTCCATCTAATGGAGCATATTCGGTTGAAGTAACGGATGCGAATGGTTGTACAAATACCTCAACTGCTCTTAACTTCTTTATGGGAGTTGAAGATGCGAATGAAGTAAACAATCTGCTTGTTTATCCAAATCCTGCTGAAGGATATACTACTATTTCTTTTGATGCTAAATCAAATGATATAATGAATATTCAAATTCTTGATTTAAACGGACGTGTTGTTAAAATGATTAACCATATTGAATATATAGCTGGTAAAAATATTCTACCAATAGATATTCAAGAAATTGCAACAGGTATGTATGCAATTAATATTCAAATTGGAAATACATTTAACACGCAGAAATTGATTATCAAATAATATTTAAGATGCGAGTAAGGTTGTTTCTTTATTGAAGCAACGAGAGCCGCTCCATTCATCATGGAGCGGTTTCTTTTTAATGACACCCCTGTTTCAATTTCTTGAAACAGGCTGGTGGAATTAATCCTGACATTTATCGTCAGGATTGTATTTGAAAATATCTGACACCCCTGTTTCAA